>ENA-OQOA01000529-OQOA01000529.1-human-gut-metagenome-genome-assembly--contig:-NODE-529-length-16126-cov-3.933558_pt1 | contig 16126 bp, 13 predicted proteins | sample MGYA00242633_ERZ504888 | MGnify/ENA primary metagenome ERZ504888 (study PRJEB26092, sample SAMD00036372) | human gut metagenome | host: Homo sapiens | study: EMG produced TPA metagenomics assembly of... | reverse complement strand
ACAGATATTGGGAATGGGAGACCATCCAATCAGGATGCTTATCTGTTGCGTCAGAAGGAAAAGAACGGAAAGCTTTATCTGCTCGCAGTCGTCTGTGACGGCATGGGAGGTTTGAAAAAAGGAGAGATTGCCAGTCATTATATCGTGGAAGTATTAAAACAATGGTTTGATGAAACGTTGTTTGATGGATTAGAAACTATGGGAATTGATATGATCGAGCAGAATCTGATCGATCTGATCCGCAAGATCAACCAGAATCTTTTGTTAATGAGTCGTCGGATGGAAGAAACAAAATCCATGGGAAGCACATTAACCTTATTGTTTGTTGAAGAACATGAATTTTTTGTCTTAAATGTCGGTGATTCGAGAACTTACTGGTTTGACAGGGACCGTAAATTTGTAACGACAGATCACACTCTGGCAGAGTTGGAACTGCGTGCTGGACATCTCACAAAAGAACAGGCAAAAAAAGAATCCGAGAAGACATATTTTGATTCAGTGTGTAGGTGTGACAAAAGATATCCGGATTGACTGTTACAAAGGCAGATTAAATCCAGGAATGGAGTTTTTATTATGTACCGATGGCTTTTATGGGCTGCTTGAGGAAGAAGAAATCTATCAGGTAGAGGCATCAAAAGAACAGATCAAAGAATGGGTGCAGAAATGTTTTCAGAAAGTAAAAAGAAGAGGAGAATTAGACAATCTGTCCTGTGTGATCGTCAAAGTTCCGAACAAGAAATAGGAAAGATTTATCACCAACGTTATCAAGTCCGAAAAATACTTGGAGAAGGCGGAATGGGTAAAGTTTTTCTTGCACTGGATCAAAAGACAGGAAAGAGGTTGCTGTGAAGATCGTAAAGGATCAAAAACAGTGGGACAGGGAGAGGGTGATCTTGCAAAATTAAAACATACCAAAGGTGTGCCGGAATTATTTTTGCAGGAAAGGAAAAGGAACTTTTTCTGGTGATGGAATATATTCTTGGAAATTCGTTAAAACGATATGGCAGAGTCTGTGGAAAACTTTATAAAAAGAAAAGTTTATTGTGGATGATCAAGATCTGCAAAGTGCTGAATAAGATTCATGAACAAGGAATCATTCATATGGATCTGAAACCGGAAAATATCATGCTTGATCAATCTGGAAATATATACTTGATCGATTTTGGAGCGGCATTGTTTGCGGGAGAAAAATTAAGTGGATATGGAACCAAAAACTATGCATCGAAAAAACAGGCAAAGACAGAAGAAAGAGCAGACATTTATTTTGATATATATAGTTTAGGAAAAACAATGGAATCTTTATTGAAAGCAACAGATGCTGTCCAAAAGATCATAGAAAAATGCCTGATCGATGATGATGCAAAAAGATATCACAACACAAGGCAGATTCAGGCAGATTTTGAGAGAATATTGAGAATCTGCCGTATGAAGAAAGGGTTCATGGTGGTGATTGCTGTTTTTTGTATCCAGAATCTCTGGAATCAGATACAGAGGGAAGAGCAAAGAGAGAAAGAAGTCATTGTACAGAAAAAGTCTCAAAGAGAGATAAAAAAGGCAATGGCTTATTTTTATGGAACGGATCAGATACAAAAGAATACACAATTGGCACGAGCGTATCTTGAAAGATGTAGAGGGATGAAAAAGAATGTGTCATCGTATTTGGTGCTTTTAGATGTTTTAGATGACAGGAGAAATGATATAAGTGCGGAAAAACTTATGAAGATCGTACAGGATTGTCAGACCGATGTGCATGATTTCTGGTCGGCATATTTTTATCTTCATTTTTATACAGTAAATACAGCAAAACTGTCAGAGAATGTATGGAAAGAAGCAGAAAAAATGTTAGAACAGATACAAAAATATCCACAAAAGGAAGAATATCAGAAATTAGTGGAAGCAGACCGGATCAATTTATATGAAAGAGAAGCAGAAAAAGGAGATGATAGAAAGTTTTTAGAGGAAACAGACCGGGTTTTCAAAGAAAATCTTAAAGGAGATCCTGCATGGAAATTGTATGAAAGAAAGCTTGTTTATCTGGAATCAAAACAGCCAGATATCAGCAGGGAGTTTGAACGATTTCTAAAGAAATATCCAAAAGTTATGGATGCCTATGTGGAGTATAGTATTTATTTATGCAGGAACAATAAAATGACACAGGCACAAAGGGTCTATAGGGAAGGTAGAAAACAGACAGGAATGACAAGCAAAAGAGCAGAGGAATTGAGGAGGAAACTTGGGTTATGATCAGAAAATATAAGATATATATCATCATGGGAATCACAGTACTTCTTCTTTTATGGTTTTACCGGTCGATACGAAGGGAGATTGGGAAATCCCTTGGGACATTACTCTGGAAGGAGAAGGGAATGATCCTGCATTTCGAAGCAGTACAGTGATGGAAATATTTCTAAAAAATGGGACAGCACCAAAGGATGTTACAATTTTCGTGAATCAACAGAAAATAAATCCGATCTGGGATTACGAACAAAGTACACAGATCAGTTTTCAGGAAGAAGGGATTTATAAGGTTCATATTGTTCATAAAAATGGATATGAAGAAATAAGGCAGGTTATGGTCGAATTAAATAATCCAACAACAGCCAAGATCACAGCGGGAGCGTATACTCCAGGAGCATGGAGCAAAAAGAATGTGGTATTGGAAGCTTATGGAGCCAAAGCAGTTTCTGATATTCAATTTTATGAATATAAAATAGGACAAGATGAATGGAAGCAGATGAAAAATAACAAGTTAGAGATCAGCAAAGATTTTGATGAGCTTGTTTATATCAGAGCAGTTTCAAAGGCTGGAAGAGAAGGAGTGATCAGTCAGATTCCAGTGAGAGTATGGAAACAAAAACCAGAACTTGCAAAGATCCAATGTGATCAGGAACCTATTGGTGGATGGTATTCGAAAATTCCTGTTTTCTCATATGATCTGAAGGAAAAAGAAGGACCACAGGTGCATCTTTATGCGCAGCTTACAGATTTGAAGACAAAAGAGATACTGACAGGAATCGATCAGATTCCTAGAATCAGGAGGGATGGAAGATATCAGCTTGACATCTATACGAAAGATGAATCTGGAAATCGATCAGAACAACTCTACCAAACGACTTGTTTTGTGGATACAGATAATCCAGAGATTTTTGTTCGCTATCAAAATCCAAGATCAGAAATTTTAAAATACCAGAAAGCTCAGATCATAGTTAAGGATGAAAATCTGAAAAAGGGAAATATGATCTTAAGAACATCGGGGAAACAGGTAAAGCCATGGAAGTTGGAAGGTGATCATTATGAAACAGAAGTTATATTTTTAAAGGATGGAAAACAGACATTGTCTGTTCGGGCAGAAGATCTGGCAGGAAATAAGATGATCATACAGGAAAAGTCGTTTATCATTGATACACAAAAACCAAGGATTAAAAATTCAAGGAATTGACAATGGAAGATCATATTCAAAGCCTGTAAAAATTCAAGTAGATGTGAAAGATCAAAATCTGAATCCAGATAAGACATATATTTATCTTAACGGAAAGAAGATGGATTCCGTTATGATCAAAAAGGATGGATATTATACCATTGATGTGAAAACTGAAGATCTTGCAGGAAATCAAAATAGGTGCAGCAGAAAATTTACTGTCAATCAAAAAGGCATACAGATTCATTTTCTGCAGGAGGATTTAAAGGAAAAACAGATATCAACAAAAAATCTGAAGCCAGGATTTCGCATTGAAAGTCTGGAACCAGTGCAGGTAATGGCATTTCTTGTGAATGGGCAAAAAAAGGAATATCAATGGAAAGAAGATAAAGTTTATATAAAAGATCCTATTACAGAAAATGGGAAATGCAGTGTCAGTCTGCAATGTAAAAGACAGTGCCGGAAATGAAAAAACAAGTGAAAAAATACAGTTTTTTTATGACACACAAAACCGGTGATCAAAATAGAAGGGCTTGATCAGAAATCTGAATGTGAATATGGAAAACAGATCAGCATCCTTCTGGAAAATAAAACAGATCAGTGGGAGAAGGTTATTTTGGATGGAAAAGAACAAAAACTGGAACATCATAAGATCACATGGAAAGAATTGGCTCCTGGAAAGCATGTTCTTCATCTGAAAGCAGTGGATCAGGCAGGAAATAAAACTGATCAAAGGATCACATTTAAGATCACAAAAGTCCTTCCAAAAGCAGTGAAACAAATTGTGATAAAACAAGATAAAATACCATCAAAAAAAGATGAAAAAAAACAAAATATCCCAATTTATGGCTTTTATTTCTCATAGGAACAAGCATTTTCGTATCTGTAAAAAATGTTTTGTAGTTATAGGAAATCCAGGCATTCTTGAATCTTTTTCATTCTATGTTATAATAAAGGTTACGTATATAGTTCAATCAAATGGAGGAATGGATATTATGGCAGAAGAAGTAAAAGAAACAAGAGAAGATTTCGAAGCACAGTTAGAAGAATCTTTAAATAAAGCATCAACAAATGAAGACGCAGTATGGAACCGTTTAGAGCAGATGAAAGAAGATGGGGATGTTCTGGCATTGACAGTTGGCGGTGTTGTAAAATGGTGGAGTTATCGTTTATGTCGAAGGAATCCGTGGATTTATTCCAGCATCTTTATATCAACAAAATATGTAGAAGATCTGAATGTATGGTTACAGAAAGATGTGGAAGCAAAGATCATCACAGTAGAACCAGAAGAACAGAGACTTGTCTTATCTGCAAAAGCTGTTGAGAAGGAAAAAGAAGAAAAGAACGCGAGAATAAGATCAATGAATTAAAAGTTGGTACAGTTGTAGAAGGTACAGTTGAAAATATCATGCCATATGGAGCATTTGTTGATATCGGTGATGGAATCAGTGGATTAGTTCATATTTCACAGTTAAGCCAGAAGAGAGTAAAAATCTCCAGAAGAAGTTGTGAAAGAAGGAGATGCTGTTACAGTTAAGATCATTAAAGTCGCAAAATGGAAAAGTAAGTTTTAAGTATCAAAGCATTAGAAGATGATAAAGAAGCAGCTAAGAAAGCAGAGAAACTGGTGTGGAAATACACAGAAGATGCAGCTGGAACAAGTCTTGGTGACTTACTTGCAAATATCAAATTATAGGAAGGAACATATATGGCAGGATCAGGTTTTGGCACAAATTTTCGAATTACAACATGGGGGGAAACTCATGGTGCAGGCGTAGGTGTCGTGGTAGATGGATGTCCGGCTGGATTACCTCTTGAGAGAGAAGATGTTCAGAAATATCTGGACCGCAGAAAACCAGGGCAGTCAAAGTATACAACACAGAGAAAAGAAGGAGATCAGGTTGAGATTCTTTCTGGTATCTTCGAAGGAAGAACAACAGGGACTCCGATCTCCATGGTTGTATATAACAAGGATCAGAGGTCTAAAGATTACAGCAATATCAAAGATATTTACCGTCCAGGACATGCAGATTTTACATTTGACATGAAATATGGATTCAGAGATTACCGCGGTGGCGGCAGATCTTCTGGACGAGAGACGATCGGACGTGTAGCAGCAGGAGCTGTAGCAGCGAAAGTTTTGAAAGAACTGGGAATTGAGATCAAAGCTTATGCAAAAGCAATCGCCGGGATTGAAGTATCTAAGGACCATTTTGACTTTGCGGAGATGAATAACAATCCATTTAACATGCCAGATAAAGAGGCAGCAAAACTTGTACAGGAGAAAGCAGACCAGATGATTAAAGAGATGGATTCCATCGGTGGTATCATTGAATGTCAGATCACAGGAATGCCAGTTGGAATCGGGGAAACCGTTTTTGATAAACTGGATGCAGAACTTTCGAAAGCCATTATGTCCATTGGATCAGTAAAAGGCTTCGAGATCGGAGATGGATTTGAGGCTGCCAACCTGCGAGGGTCAGAGAATAATGATGATTTTATCTGTGTTGATGGGAAGGTAGCAAAAGAGACAAATCATTCTGGAGGAGTTCTTGGAGGAATGAGTGATGGAAGTGCGATCGTATTCCGTGCAGCCATCAAACCGACACCATCGATCGCACAGACACAGAAGACAGTCAATCGTGATCTTGATAATGTAGAGATTGAAATTCATGGCCGTCATGATCCAATGATTGTGCCAAGAGCTGTAGTTGTGGTAGAATCAATGGCAGCTGTTACGATTCTTGATGGAGTTTTAAAGAATCTTGGTGCAACAATGGATAATATTAAGAAAATTTATGGTGAATAAGAATGTATGAATTAATCAAAAAAGACGGAAGAGCAAAAAGAGGCCGTTTAACAACGGTCCATGGTGTGATCGAAACACCAGTATTTATGAATGTCGGGACTGTGGCAGCGATCAAAGGTGCAGTCAGTACAGATGATCTCAAAGATATTGGAACACAGGTGGAGTTATCTAATACATATCATCTGCATGTAAGAACAGGAGATAAGCTGATCAAGGAATTTGGAGGGCTGCATAAGTTTATGCACTGGGACCGCCCAATCCTTACAGATTCTGGCGGATTTCAGGTGTTTTCATTGGCGAAGCTTCGTAAGATCAAAGAAGAAGGCGTTTCTTTTGCTTCTCATATTGATGGAAGAAAGATTTTCATGGGACCAGAAGAAAGTATGCAGATCCAGTCAAACTTAGGATCAACGATCGCGATGGCATTTGACGAATGTCCGCCACATCCTGCAACAAGAGAGTATATGCAGAATTCTGTTGATCGTACAACAAGATGGTTGAGACGATGCAAAAAAGAGATGGACCGCTTAAATTCTCTGGAAGATACAGTCAATCCACATCAGATGTTATTTGGGATCAATCAGGGTGGAACATTTGAAGATATCCGAATCGAACACGCCAAAGAGATTTCCAAGATGGATCTAGATGGATATGCATTAGGTGGACTTGCGGTTGGAGAAACACATGAAGAGATGTACAATATCCTTGAAAAGACAGTGCCATATCTGCCAGAAGATAAACCAACTTACCTGATGGGGGTTGGAACACCGGTGAATATTTTAGAAGCAGTTGACCGTGGAGTTGATTTCTTTGATTGTGTATATCCAACAAGAAATGGCCGTCATGGACATGTATATACGAATCAGGGAAAACTTAATATGTTCAATAAAAAATACGAACTGGACCATCGCCCGATCGAAGAAGGATGCCAGTGCCCAGCCTGTAGAAGTTACAGCAGAGCCTATATTCGACATCTTTTAAAAGCAAAAGAAATGCTAGGAATGAGATTATGTGTCTTGCATAACTTGTATTTTTATAATACAATGATGAGTGAGATTCGTCAGGCAATCGAAGAAGGCAATTATAAGGAATACAAGAAACGTAAGATCGATGGCATGATGAACCAGTAATCTTATTAGAAAGATGGAGGAAGAAAATGGATCAGGTTACAATGACAATTCTAATGTTGGTTGTTTGTTTTGGATTAATGTACTTTTTAACGATCAGACCACAGAAGAAAAAAGAAGAAGAATTAAAACAGATGATGGAAACTCTGGAAGTTGGAGACAGCGTGTTGACAACAAGCGGATTTTACGGAGTTGTTGTAGATAAAGTTGATGAAACAACGATCATTGTTGAATTTGGTAACGACAAACATTGCCGTATCCCAATGGAGAAATCAGCAATCCAGGCAATGGAAAAAGCGAATGCATCATCATCTGAAGAATAAGATGAATATTTGATCAAAAGAAAAGAATCTGAGACAGAGAATAGTATCTGTATTTCAGATTCTTTTTTTGTTTCTTAATATTAATTCATCAGATCATCAATCAAATGATCTGGGACAAATAACGGTCCGCGTCCGGTTCCGATTTCGATATCTGGTTTATTCGTTCCATGGAAGTCTGATCCTCCAGTTGCAAGAAGATCATATTCTTTCTGCCATTGGCGAAGTTTTGTGATCTGGCCGATATGATGGGAAGAATGATAAACTTCGATTCCTGCGAGCCCTTCTTCTTTCAGATCATGAATGAGATGTTTGGTATCTTCATTTGAGAATTTATATAAAAATGGATGTGCAAGAACCGGAATTCCGCCAGCATCAAGGATTAATCTTAAGCAATCTTTTGGATCAAAAAATGGTTTTGGAACATAATATTTACACTTTTCACCAAGATATTTGGAAAAAGCCTGATCCATGGAAGAACAAATGCCTTCTGAGATCAAAGTTCTTGCAAAGTGAGCTCGTGTGATCACAGTATGAGGATCACCATTTTGCAGTTTTTCAAGCGTAATCGGATAACCGTCTTTTTGAAAGAGTTCGATCATATCAAGATTTCTCTGAAACCGTTTGTCACGGAGCATGTTGAGAGTATGATTTAACTGCGGATCCTTATAGTTGATTCCGTATCCTAATACATGAATCTCACGATGAAGTGCATCACATGAAATTTCAATTCCAGGAATGAATTTCAGATCATCTGGAAGATCCATAGCAAGAATTTCCGGAATTCCATCGACAGTATCATGATCTGTCAGAGAAAATCCATATAATCTTTTTGCTATCACTTTTTGAACAATCTGTTTTGGTGTAAAAGTTCCATCGGAACAAGTAGAATGTATATGAAGATCGATCATAGGAAAACTCCTTTCGTATTTTTAATGTCAGTTTATCACAAAAGGTATAGATTCAAAATACCATTCATAGATTAAATAGAAAAAGGAGCAATTGTTATGGACATGGGGAAAAAGGGACTCTATATGATACAAAGTCTGGTATTTGCCTACATTGCCACAGGAATTTTATTGTGTCTTCTTGCATTTATCATCTATCAAAGCAATGCAGGAATGAAGATCGCGAATCTTGGGGTCACACTTACATATATTCTTGCATCTGTTTTTGCTGGCATGCTGATCGGAAGTAAGATCGGAAAAAAGAAGTTTTTATGGGGATTTGCAGCAGGAATGTTATACTTTATGATCTTGACTTTGATCTCGTGGATTTTTCAAAAAAATATCGTTCTGTTTTCCACAGAAAGGATCACAGCATGTTTCTTATGTATTGCAGGAGGAACTTTAGGTGGAATGCTTGCTATTTGAAAATGAATATGATACAATATAGCAAGTTATTTTATGAGAATTAGGAGGACGATAAGATGAAACATATTAAAACTCTGACAAATAAAACATTACAGAACACAGTGAAAAAAGGTGGATGTGGTGAATGCCAGACATCTTGCCAGTCAGCATGTAAAACATCTTGTACAGTAGGTAACCAGACCTGCGAACACAGCAAATAGTCAAATCGAACAAAGACTTTGTGCTTGAGGCGTTCCTTGTGGGCCGCCTCATTTTTTCGATGAAAGAAAATAACAGATAAAGGGAGAAAGAAACAATGGTTCACCAGTATAAAAATAATGGATATAACATGGTCCTTGATGTAGCAAGTGGATCTGTCCATGTGGTTGATGACCTGACATATGAGGTGATTGCTTTATATGAGGATCATACATTAGAAGAGATCATCAAAGAATTATCATCCTGGGATGAGAAAGATGTCAAAGAATCTTATGGAGAAGTTACAGAATTAAAAGATGCAGGTGTATTATTTACAGAAGACTGTTATGAAGAATACATTTGTGGATTCAAAGATAGACCAACAGTTGTAAAGGCACTCTGTCTTCATATTGCACATGATTGTAACCTTGCCTGCCGATACTGTTTCGCAGAAGAAGGAGAATACAAGGGAAGACGTGCATTAATGAGTGCTGAAGTTGGTAAGAAAGCATTAGATTTTCTTGTAGAGAATTCAGGAAACCGTAGAAATCTGGAAGTTGATTTCTTTGGTGGAGAGCCTTTGATGAACTTTGATGTAGTGAAAGAGATCGTTGCATATGGACGTTCTTTGGAAGAAACACATGATAAGAAGTTCCGTTTTACATTGACAACAAATGGTGTATTACTAAACGATGATATCATGGAATTTGCCAATAAAGAGATGGATAACGTTGTATTAAGTGTGGATGGAAGAAAAGAAGTTCACGATTACATGAGACCATTCCGTAATGGAAAAGGAAGCTATGATTTTATTATCGACAAATTCAAGAAATTTGCAGACAGCAGAAACCAGCAGAAATATTATGTAAGAGGAACTTTTACACATCATAACTTAGATTTCTCAAAAGACGTTATGCATTTAGCAGATGCAGGATTCGAACAGATTTCTGTAGAACCTGTTGTAGCACCAGATACAGCAGATTATGCGATCACAGAAGAGGATCTTCCAATTTTGATGGATGAATATGATCTTCTTGCAAAAGAAATGATCAAAAGAGAGAAGGAAGGAAAAGGATTTACCTTCTTCCACTTTATGATCGACTTAACAGGAGGGCCATGTGTTGCAAAACGTTTATCCGGATGTGGTTCAGGAACAGAATATCTTGCAGTGACTCCATGGGGAGATTTATATCCATGCCATCAGTTTGTAGGAGAAGAAGACTTCTTAATGGGTAATGTTTACGAAGGAGTCAAGAAAGATGAGATCGTCAAAGAATTCAAGGCATGTAATGTATACTCCAAAGAAGAATGTAAAAAATGTTTTGCAAGATTCTATTGCAGTGGTGGATGTAGTGCAAACTCTTATAACTTTAACGGTACGATCGATGGAACTTATGAGATCGGATGTAAATTAGAGCGCAAGAGGGTAGAATGTGCATTAATGGTAAAGGCAGCATTGGCATTAGAAGGGGAGACGGAGAATGAAGAAGCGTAATAGCAGTGGCAAGTATATTGCAGGGCTCATTTTACTGATCGCTTTGTGTGTATTTGGAGCATTTATCACAACCAAGGGAATCACAAAGAAGAAGATCGGTCGAGCAAGCAATATCGAACTTGGATTAGACCTTGCAGGTGGAGTTAGTATTACATATGAAGTAGATGGCAAGAATGTATCTGATAGTGATATGAAAGATACTGTATACAAACTTCAGAAGCGTGTAGAAGGGTACAGTACAGAAGCAGAAGTTTATCAGGAAGGAAAAGATCGTATCAATATCGAGATTCCTGGAGTAACAGATGCAAACAAGATTTTAGATGAGCTTGGTAAACCAGGAACACTTTCTTTTGCTGTCCAGAAACAGGTAAAAGTAAAGAAGAATGGAAAAACAACGACTCAGACAACATTAGATACTGTATTGACAGGTCAAAATGTTAAGAAAGCCAAAGCTGTAACTAATCAGAATCAGACAACTGGTAAGAAAGAATATTTAGTTGCACTTGAATTTGATGCTAAGGGAACAAAGGCATTTGCGAAAGCTACAAAAGCCAATATTGGAAAACCAATTTATATTATCTATGATAATCAGGTGATCAGTGCCCCAAATGTACAGGAAGCGATCACAAAAGGAGAATGTACGATCGATGGTATGGAAAGTTATGAAGCAGCAGAAAATTTAGCTTCATCAATTCGAATCGGTTCCTTACCAGTGAAATTAAACGAATTACGCTCTAACGTAGTATCTGCGAAATTAGGAGTGAATGCGATCCAGACAACGGTCAAAGCAGGAGTCATCGGATTTGTACTGGTATGCTTGATCATGATCGCATTTTATGCAGTGCCTGGTGTGATTGCGTGTGTGGCACTTGCGATCTATATGCTGATGATGTTATTAGCACTGAATGGATTTAATGCGACACTGACATTGCCGGGACTTGCAGGTATCATCCTCGGTATCGGTATGGCAGTTGATGCAAACGTTATCATTTATGCCAGAATTCAGGAAGAGATCGGGGCAGGAAAGAGTACAGGAGCAGCGATCAAATCTGGATTCGGAAAGGCAGCATCAGCGATCATCGATGGTAACGTTACAACATTGATCGCAGTATTAGTTTTATGGTTTAAAGGATCAGGAACGGTCAAAGGATTTGCTCAGACACTTGGAATGAGTGTATTGATCTCTATGTTTACAGCACTTGTGATCAGCCGATTCCTTGTATATGCGGCATATCATTTTGGACTTCGCGACAAGAAATGGTATGGAAAACCAAGAACGATCAAAACAAGAGATTTTGTCCGTACAGGTAAGAAATACGTTGCAGTTGCAAGTGTGATCATTTTGATCGGACTTGCTGCACTTCCAATGAATCGAAGCAAGATTGGATCAATCTTGAATTATGATCTGGAATTTTCAGGTGGTACAGCATCTACGATCACATTCAAGGATGACCAGAAAGTCAATGATTCTCTGGAAAAACAGGTTGTGAAAGCTTACGAGAAAGTCAGCAAGTCAACCTCTGTTCAGAGTCAGAAAGTAAAAGCAAACAATCAGATGGTTGTAAAAAGTGTAGAATTGAATCTGAGTCAGAGAAAACAGATCGAAAATACATTAAAGAAAGATTATAAAGTAAAATCTGTAACAACAGAGAATATCAGTTCAACGATCAGTAATGAAATGCAAAGAGATGCATTTATTTCCGTTGTGATCTCAGCAATCTGTATGCTGATCTACATTGCGATTCGATTCAAAGACGTGAAGTTTGGATCCAGTGCGATCATCGCATTGATCAATGACGTATTGGTCGTATTTGCAGCATATTCTGTTGGAAGATTATCTGTTGGTGGAACATTTATCGCATGTATGTTAACGATCATTGGATATTCTATCAACTCAACGATCGTTATCTTTGACCGTATCCGTGAGAATCTGAAACTTCAGACGATTCGGACAAGAGATGATATCAAAGCACTTGTGAATCAGAGTATTTCAAGTACATTGGTTCGTACGATCAATACAAGTTTGACAACATTTGTTATGGTGTTAGCGTTATTCATCTGCGGAGTATCCTCCTTAAGAGAATTTGCATTAGCATTGATGGTGGGTGTGATCGGAGGAGCGTTCTCTTCTGTATTTTTAACTGGACCACTTTGGTATATGATGAAGACGCGAATTGGATCAGATGTGATCAAAGAAATCAGGCAGCCAGTCAAGCACAGCCAGAGAAGATCACAGCAAATCCAAACCGCAAGAAAAGAAAGAAATAAACATTCAAAAAGAGTATTCAGTAAATACTGGATGCTCTTTTTTATGAAAAATGGAGTAAGATGATGGAACAGTGGTATCTGTATAAGAAAAAGGCTAATTTTAATCAGATTGGAGAAAAATTTAACATAGATCCAGTGATCGCACGGCTGATCCGCAACAGGGATGTGGTTGGGGATGAACAAATACAGCAGTATCTGTATGGAGAACTTTCAGATATTTCAGATCCTTTTTTGATGAAAGGCGTCAAAGAAGGAGTTGAGATTTTGAAGCAAAAGGTACAAGAAGGGAAAACGATCCGTATTATTTCAGATTATGATGTAGATGGAGTTGTCTCAAATTACATTTTGTGGAAAGCGATTCATGATCTTGGTGGAAAGATTGATTTTCAGATTCCAGACCGCATGAAAGATGGCTATGGAATTAATGAAAATATCATTGAAAAAGCAGTGGAAGACCAGATTGATACGATCCTTACCTGTGATAATGGGATTGCAGCAGCAGATGCAGTTGCATACGGCAAAGAACATGGACTGACAATGATCATTACGGATCATCATGATGTGCCATTTGATACCGATGAAGCAGGAATGAGAAAAGAGGTTCTTCCACCAGCAGATGTAGTGATCAATCCAAAGCAAGAAGCATGCAATTATCCGTATCCGTTACTTTGTGGAGCAGGAGTGGCTTTTCAGTTTATGAGGGCATTTTATCAGGCAATGGAAGAAGATGAAAGCCAATTGGAAGAGTTGTTATCCATGCTTGCGATCGCGACTGTTTGTGATGTGGTAGATCTGACAGGAGAAAACAGAATCTTTGTCAAAGAAGGATTACGCCGAATCAAAGATACACAAAATATCGGGTTGAAAGCATTGCTGAATGTGCATGATCTGATGGATAAACAGATACAGTCTTATGCACTAGGATTTATTGTTGGACCATGTATCAATGCGAGCGGACGTTTGGAATCTGCCGAAAAAGCATTGAATCTATTTCTGGAAGAAGATGAAGAGAAGGCAAAACAGACAGCAGAAGAATTAAAAGAACTGAATGATCTTCGGAAAACCATGACAGAAAATGGTGTAAAAGAGGCACTGGGACAGGCGTTCGAATATGAAGCAAAAGGAGATAAAGTGCTTGTATTATATCTTCCAGAATGTCATGAAAGTATTGCAGGTATCATAGCAGGAAGGATCAAGGACCGCTTAAATCATCCAGCATTTGTCTTAACAGATGCAAAAGAAGGAATCAAAGGTTCTGGACGTTCCATCGAAGGATATTCCATGTTTGAAGAGATGATGAAAGTCAAAGAGGTGTTCACAAAGTTTGGGGGACATCCAATGGCCGCAGGATGTTCTTTGGAAAAAGAAAAATTACAGGAATTCCGCAAAAAGATCAATGAGAACTGTACCCTTGAGAAAAAAGATTTTGCAAAGAAAGTACAGATTGATATTGATATGCCAGTTGATTATATTACCATGGATCTGATCCATCAGTTATCTGTTTTAGAGCCATTTGGAAAAGAAAATAAAAAACCATTATTTGCACACAGAAAGTTAAAAGTGGAACGTGTGAATGTTTTTGGAAAAAATAGAAATGTGATAAAATTAGCATTAAAGAGTAGTCAGGGAACTAGGATTGATGGTATGATTTTTGAGGATGAAGATGAATTTCGAGAGAAAATGGGAACATCAAAGTATATCACATGTACATATTATCCAGTGATCAATGAGTATCAGGGATATAAAAAGTCTTCAGATCAACATTCAAAATTATTTTTTGTGGAGGAATAGCATGAGTAAGATAAAATTAGTAGCGATGGATCTAGATAATACACTCTTAGACAGCGAGAAACAGATTTCAAAACACACAGAAGAAGTTCTAAAAGAAGCGATCAGAAGGGGTGTTTATATAGTTCCAGCAACAGGACGTATTTTTAAAGCAATTCCAGAATTTTTAAGAGATATTCCAGGCGTTCGATATGCTGTTTGCTGTAACGGGGCAACTGTTTATGATCAGAAAGAAGATAAGATCATATATACAAATCATCTACCAAAAGAAACGGTATTTTCGTTGTTTGATATTTTGGAAAAATATCATTGTACACGTGATATTTATCAGAATGGGCAAGGGTATATGGAACGATGCTATTTTGACCATCTTGCAGAGTATGGTGTATCAGATCATGTATTAAAACTTGTGAGAGATACAAGACTGCCGCTGGATGATCTGCGAAAGTACATTGAAGAGCATCCGCTGGGAATTGAGAAGATCAATGTATTTTTGATGATATGGAAGAGCGGGAAACTGCAAGACAAGAATTAATCGAGAAAAATATTGCGAGTGTATCAAGTTCTCTGGGAAATAACATTGAAATAAATCAGATTGGATGTGATAAAGGAGATGGACTTTTACATCTGGCAGAGCAAATTGGACTATCTATGGATGAAGTGATGGCATGTGGAGATGCAGGAAATGATACGATGATGATCAAAGCTGTAGGAACCGGTGTTGTTATGGAAAATGGACAACCTGATCTGAAAGAGATCGCAGACTTTGTGACAAAGACAAATAATGAAGATGGTGTTGCATATGCAATTGAAAAATTAGTCTTTGAAGCATAAGATGTGAAAAAATGTGAACATGGATCATGACCATTCATTTTTATTGACGAGGGTATCCAAAAGTGGTATAATAAGTATGTTTAAATAGTTAGGGGGAACAATGAAAGATGAGAAAAACACGTAAAACAGCAGCTGTAGTAGCTCTGTATACGTTTTTGATGCTTGGATCAGTGTCTGTGGTCAGAGCAGATCAGCCAGTCACAAGAGAGCAAATAAGCAGTGAACAGACTGAGACCAAGACAGATTCTTCTGCCCAAACGACAGAAAGTGAAGCAACGACAGAGACAACAACACAGACGACTCAGGCAAAGCCGACAACGGAAGCAACAACGCATACGCATACAGCGGCAACGACACATACAACGGCTTCAGCAACACATACAAAGAACATACAGTAGCAACACATACAAAGAACAAAAGACAAAGTCTGATCAAGACAAGAAGAAAGACAAAAAAGACAAAAAAACAAAGAAGAAAGAACAAGAAATACTATCATTCCAAAAGTAATATAATAGAC
>ENA-OQOA01000528-OQOA01000528.1-human-gut-metagenome-genome-assembly--contig:-NODE-528-length-16165-cov-5.747662_pt1 | contig 16165 bp, 16 predicted proteins | sample MGYA00242633_ERZ504888 | MGnify/ENA primary metagenome ERZ504888 (study PRJEB26092, sample SAMD00036372) | human gut metagenome | host: Homo sapiens | study: EMG produced TPA metagenomics assembly of... | reverse complement strand
CAGGCGCGGCAGTCATGGCCCTCGTCCGGTTCGGGCCACACCGGCTACACCGGCAACGGTTATCCGGCAACACGTCCACACCGAGTGGCGGCTCGTCCGGCTCCTCGTCATCGGGCGGATCGACATGGACCGACCCCAACGCCGGAGCAGCGGACGGATTCGACTGGGATTATGTCGGACCCTCCGTGTGTGAACCCGGCAAATTCTGCCCTCTCGCCTAGATTCTCCTTAACTTTCTCCTTTCAGGGCCCCGCGGCATCCGTCGCGGGGCCCTTCCCATCCCCGGCGGATGTCCAAACCGACGCCCCCCGGACGGTGGTTCCATGGTGTGCGTGCACCGGACGCGCCCGATATCGCATGTTATCGGCGCCCGCCCGCGTGGAACATCCGGACGGGCCCGCCCCACGGCGGACCGGGGGAACACGCGTTCCCCACGTCCCGCCCCGGCGGCACCGCCGGGGCGACCCGCAAGACAGGAATCCCTGAAAGGAGAGGGAACATTGGTTTCCGAAAAGAACGACAAGAGCGACGACCTCAAGGGCTACAACGCCACCTGGGTCCAAAAAAGTGTACGACAAGTTCGCCAATCAGATTGCCGTGACCGGACAACAGTATCCAACCGGCGTCCAGGTCGTGTGCGTCGCAGTCAACAACAACCAGCCGCCGCACGACTATGACCTGACCGTCACCACCAACCACAGGCAGAGGACCGACCTGAAGGTCGGATCCACGGATCCGATTGGCGACACCCTGCACGCGAGCAGCAACGGCAGCAGCATCAAGGAGAACCTGAACGGCACCGCCATCATCCACTACGAGGGCCAGAAGAACGGCTACGTCGCGGCCAAGACGGTGAGCAAGCCGATCACCTTCGCGAACTCGGGCGACACACAGCTCGACAACCTCGCCACGCCCATGTAACTCGCACGTCCGTCATCCATGACGTCTCATCCCTTCTGCTATGTCCGTTACTCGCAGCCAACGCCGTACCTTAAGCATCACGGCATCTACAGCTACAACACTTAAATAAGCGAGTATCCACGATTGAACCGCGAAACAATGTCTTCCCATCCAACCGGCTACCGGAACCGGTAAAAGCCGAAAGAACGAAATCTTTACGCCCTATGCACGCCAAGCGCCATAACAATGTTTGCGATGAACTTATCGTACGACAGTACCGTCGATGGCTCATAGGCCACCCCGTCCTCGGGATTCGCGAACACAAGCCAGACGGCCTGGTACAAGCTCTTTCGACGGAGTCGGTCACAGAGCAGCAAAAAACGATCAAGGTACGACGCCCCCTCGAAATCAGGGTCAATCGGAAAATGCGCTGACCGCACCCCACGTCCGACAATCCGACTGTCCGGACAATCGTGAACTATCATCACATAGCCCATGACCGGTGGAATACTGCTGGAACCGAGCAGATTCTCATCGAACGCCGTATGCGCGTCAAATGCCGAGCCAATTGATTCCTCCGCGCGGTTGTTGGCGTTGTTCCCGAAGGAACTGTTGATGCTCTTCAATTCGATAGCGCTCACGAGTTCGCCGTTGTCGAGCGCCAGCAAGTCCCAGTTCTTGGTGGGACGGAACCAGCCCGGTAATGTGCACATGCGTCCTTGGTCATAGACCTCATCAGGATGGAAACCCGCATTAATGAGATCGTCACGAATGATAGCTGCAATCGGATCCAGGTGCTTTCCAGACGTGATTCCCTGCCGTGCTCCCTGATCGGAATGCCCTGCCGCAGCCTGTGCCTCGCGGGCGCGTTCGATCGAGTCGTACATGCCGAGAATCGCGGCCTCGATGTCAGATCTCATTCCATGGCCTCCTTATAAGCCGCTTCGGCGAATTTCGTCGCCAAAGCCCTGTCCTTCTCGTTAAAAGCGCGCGAAAGCCCCAATTTGTTCGCGTCACTTATCTGGATATATTCCGGTATATGCACCAAGCGCAGGTACTGTGCCTGAAAGCGCAACGTCCCTCCACGCATCTTGACACCAAGCGCATCGATGAAACGACGTGTCGTATCGGCCATAAGCAGGCCGCCGAGAACCTCCAAATCCCACTCATCGGAAGTGATCCAGTAGCAGTTGTGATGCGGATACTTTCCATGCGACAGAATCGGATCGGGCCGAGCCGCCATATCCGGTATAAGCAGAAGATTCCGGTCAAGCAGTCCGGGTGTGAGCTTGTCGATAGTGCGGTACCAGGCAGTTTTATTCTTTTTCGCGACGTACCGTCTCGACAGCCGTTCCTTGTTTGTTTCCAAATAGGTTTTGAGTCGTGGATATTTGTCGAGGTTGACCAAAGTTCCGTCGTCATTCCACGGGTTTACAAGCCAGCGTTGCCTATCGTCGTTCCCACGACGATGATCACGCATGTAGAAAATCGGCACCATACGATCAGACTCCACCAAATCATCGTCTTCAGTAAGGAACACATCATCACAACCCGTGGCAATACCGATACCGAGTTTCACGCCGGCCTCTTCGAGTTTCGGCAACCTTTCACACGCCTGCGAGACGAATCTCACTAGGTCATGATTACCGAGCGGATACATCCTATCACCGGTCGGCTTATCAATCTCGAATGCTTCAAATCGCTCACCAACCAGCTCCGGCTCGTCGTCCATCAGCCAGTCGAGGACGGCGGTGGCGTCGGCCTCATTGAATTCCGGGGCGCAGTTCACGAATTTCAAATGATCGGCCGACACACCCTTGCGAATTGTCGTGATCGCCGGATAGGCATCGACCTCATCATCGAAGGCATCAACGCCGTGCATGCGTACGAGAGACACGAGATCGCAATCCGTGCCCATACGGGATCTCAACAACGTGCCGTACTTGTTCTGCAGCCATCGGTCGGCGCAGATGAAGCACAGCGTGCCGCCGTCCTTCAATGCATCGAGGCCTCGGTCGAAGAAACTCACGTACAGGTCGCATCCCGTTGTTACCGAAGAGAGTCGTTTGACGTAAAACGACCTCTTCGTCCGGTCAATTTCAACAGCCCGGACGTATGGTGGATTCCCGACAATAAAATCAGCGGCAGGAACGTCATCAAGAATGAAATCGCCGTGTACGATCCACTGCTCGCAAAGCTCCCGAGCCTGGATCGCGGGGCATCCTCTTGTCATCAATGCCTCGACGGCGGCCTTCCTTGCTGTCTCGATCGACGCGGAGTCTATGTCGTAGGCGCGGATCGCGTTCCCCAACGACGTCCAACCTTTGCCAACGGCAATTGCATCATCGGCCAGACGTCCGGCAATCACGGTCAGGAAAGCTCCGCACCCGCAGGACGGTTCGATGATCACCTTATCCGAAATGCCGGTGCCTGGCACATAGCCGGCCACGTCGAGAATCAGGTCGACAACCCATTTTTTCGTATAGACAACACCGTGGTGCGTAGATGCCATAATCCTCCTGAAATCAGATACTCCTCAGTATCACCTATTAGAAATCGACAACGAGTATCGGCACGACCCGTGAAACGCTGTTCTCAGCCGACCAAACACCGGAATCCCCAGCATCACTTCCGTGGGCGGGAGGTTATCCCTTAGCATGGCTGCGCGGGCGGAACAGAAAAGTTCTCCGCGCGGCGTCGCATCTCGAATTCAGATATAGTTTCAGTTCCGAACATCACGCCACTCTCTTTCTCCCTGATTCTCATTTCGTGGCCCAGGGCCTTCAGTCTAATGACCCATATGTGGCCCAGGGCCTTCAGTCTAATGACCCATATGGTGCCTAGGACCTTTGTAATCAATCCCGGCGCTCTTGCCATCCCCGTCTTGCCGGGCAAGGTTCTTCCGCAGCGTGTCGCCGAATCTGTCCAGCAGATCCGCCCTGTTTCGGATCGGACCGGACGCGCCGAAGGGACTTGCCCTCCCTGATCCTGCGCATCGTTCCGATGCGCTTGACAAGCTGGTCCCGGATGGCGTCGAGACGTTCGGGCGCGAACATGCGCATGCGCGACAATTCGTGCGCCACCTCGTCCGGCCAGTCCGACAGGGCGTCCAGGTCGAACCGGCTCCAGTCCTCCACAAGTCTGAGCTGCCGCAAAGCCGAGGGCTTGCCGGTCGCGGTGCAGAACGGCTTGGCAAACCAATCCCGACCGTCCACATCGAGCTCGCCGCTCCACAGGCTCGCTCCCGTGTCGTAGATCGGGGCCGGACGGACCGCAAAGGTCTCGATGTCACGGATCAGACCGAAGTTGCTGTAGTGCCGGTCAGTGTTACGCATGAGGTAATCGACCACAAGCCAATCGTCCGCGGCGTCACGGATCTCCCGTTCGCCGACTCCGAAGCCGACTGCGGCGTGGATCCACTGGTCATGCGAATTGAGTCCATTGATGGTTCTGACGGATTGGAGCACCTGCCAGGCGGAGACCAGTTCCTCATGGCTGGTGAGCATATCCTCGCACGTGGACACCAGACGGTTGCCGCTGCGCGCCAGCGAATATGGGACGGCGGGAACGCCCAGCCGCGCGCAGAGCTTCGAGGCGATGACCTCGTTCATCGGCTCCTGGCCCGTGCGGCCCGACTTGACGAGCAGCCTCCTGCCGGTGTTTTTGTCGATCGTCCAGCGTTTGGGAAGATCGCCGCCCGTGGACACGTCAGGAGCATTGAGGCTGATGTCATGGGACGACGAGTACGAGGTGAGCAGAATCTCGCCCAGCGCCTCGTCGAAGGGATTGTCGAAGAAATTGATGTCCTTCCATTCGACCGGATCGTCCTCGCGTCTGACCCAGTACTGGTCCGACAGGCTCAGCCCGTAGGTCCGGTCGAGCAGCTCCCCGGTCGATGACGCACCAAGCGATTCGAGCACGCGGCGGATGCCGTCGCGGGTGGAGGGGATGGCGCGGGACCTCCACCATTCGTCGATCCTCCTGGCGTACAGCGCGCTCTTGCCGTGCGTGGTGAACTCCAGGGGCACCCGCCTGGAATCAAGGACCTCGCCCGAGGAGCACGCGCGGCCGGACTCGGGATCGTATTCGAACACGAGGACCGGATGGTCCCCGCACATGATCAGCTTGCGCGGCATGCTCCCCCTTCCTTTCTGACTCGGCGTTACAGAAAATAAATTCTACAGGCGCGAATCGAACGTGGGTGCGGCGGCCCGTTTCATGGCGCGGCGCTCGGCCCTGGTTGGCCGTTCGAGAATCCACTCGGCGAGCATACGGATGATGATGGAGGCGACGATCACGCCGATGGATCCCCAGAAGCACGGGACGAAGTCCGGCTTTGCATGGTCGGTCCAGAACCAGGCGATCAAAGCGAGCATCAATGCCAGGCCGGCGGCCAGGGCGGCGAGCTTGTGGAACACGAGGGCGAGCGTGCGGATGGGATGCGTGACCAACCCCACCGCCAGCGCGACGACGACGAGCAGTGCGACGATGCCCGCACCGATGATGGCGACGCCCAGGTATATCGCGAGCATATAGAGTCCGAACATGATCGGTCCTTCCTTCTCTCTTTTCTAGTCCGTTTCTTCGGGCAGGTAGGTGTAGTCGACAGCGACGCCCTCCGCCTCGAGCAGCACGGCGGCCTCACGCACGGCGGCGGCGCGCCGTTTCGCGGACGCCTCGGCCTTGATCCAGTCGGGCAGGTCGTCGGGCAGGTTGGAGACGCGCGAGAACGAGAGCGTGGCCCGCTCCTCTCCCCTGTGCCGTTCCACGATGTCCACGACGGCACGCCTGTGTTCGGCGAGATAGTGCTCGAGCATCTCCCGCATCCTCTCCGAGGGTTGGATCCGGTATTTCTCCGACTCGTATTTCTTGACCATGTCCACGGTGAAGTTCGCGAGCACGGCAACGTCGTGCTGGGTCATGCCGATGCGTTCGCGCGTCGCGCGCATCCACGCCTTGGACTCGCTCCAATCCCCTTCCACCATGATCCCTCCCGGATACCTCCTGAATATAAAAAGCCTGGGTCCGCCTGCGCGAACCATGATTATACTTTTAGTATAATCGAGGTTTTCGGCAGGGCGGACCCGGCGTTTCCCGGTTTCGTCACTCGGTCGGGGTCGGCGGGTTGTCGCCGGCGTTGGCCTTACGCTGCTGGTCGAGCATTTGCTGCTGGATCAGCACGCTGTTGGTCTGGGCCGCGTACTGTTTCTGGGCCATGTCCATGCTCTCCTGGTGGCGTTGCCCTTCGACGTCGGCGAGGACGAGCTGCTGGATCGCCTGCGCGAGCTGCATGAGCTTGGCCTTCTCCAGGATGGACACCTTGACGGTGTTGCGGTCGCCGGCCTGGTTGACGAAGTCAAGCTGCGCGCTCATCGTGTTCACCAGGTTCGCGGCGGCGAGCACGAGGAACAGGATCCCCACAAGCGCGCTGTCCTTCATGCAGGCGAGACCCACGATGAGGAAGATGTTGGTGTCCACGGACGCGATGTTGCGCAACGGGATCGTCTGTGTGGACGAGCCGAGCGGGATTACGTCCAGGAGGGTGTTCGGGCTCTTGCACTGCACTCGCATGCTGCTCGCGGCGATGCTGGTCTTGAACCAGAACAGGATCACCGACGGGGCTGAACCGGTCGCCGGTGATGTTGGTCTCCTTTAGTTTCCTTTCTCTAGTGTTTACTGCCGAAGTCGAAGATGACGCCGCGATCCTTGTCGACGACAAGCGAGGCGTCGAATTTGCTGCCCTTCTTCGAGGTGAACCCCTTCAGGCTGACCTTCCGGCCGGCGAGCAGCCGGCGTATGGCGGAGTCGTTGACGGTTTTGCCGGCCACGGTCGTCCAGGCGCGCCAGCCGCATCCCTCCGTGGTCCTCCATGTGCCGTCGGATTGTTTCTCGCGCCGGTTGGTGGAGCATTGGAACACCTTGCCCGTTTTGACGACGGGCTTGCCACAGCGTGGGCATGGGCCGAACGACTCCGTGTTCCGCGTCTTCGTCTGCACATGGTCCTGCCGGACGGCGGACCGCGCGTCGGCCGGGATGCGCACGGCGAGGTCGCGGAACTCCGTTTCGACCTGCGCGGGGTCAGCGTGGTTGTGCTCGACCTCCGAGAGTCGTCGTTCCATGCCAGCGGTCAATGCCACGTCCTTGAGCTTCGGGGCGACCACGTCGATCAGGGAACGGCCCTGATCCGTGGAGCGAAGCTGCTTGCCCTTGCGGTCCACGTATCCGGAGTGGACGAGCTGTTCGATGATGTTCGCCCTGGTGGCGGGCGTGCCGATGCCTCCCGAGTGGGATTCGTCGTCATCCAGGGCGGCCTTGAGTTCCTTGTCCTCCACCCAGCGGCTGGCGTGCTCCATCGCGGCGAGCAGCGTCGCCTCGGTGAACGGCTTCGGCGGCTTCGTCTTTCCCTCGGACAGTGTCGCACCGCCCTGTGGGACCGGCGCGATGAAGACCCCGTCGGTGAGGTTGACAGGGATGATGTTGCCCGCGGTCTCGTCGGTGTCATCCTGGTCTTCCTGCGGGGCGGCATGCTCGATGGCGTGCCATCCGGGCGAGACGGGCTGGTCGGAACGGCTGGTGAAGCGACATTCGCCTTCGGGCAGAAGGCGGCCTTCGTCCGGATGCTTTTCACACCAATGCGGGTCGATGTTCGCGACGACGTTCGTCACGTCGTGCACATAGTCGTCGCCCACGGCCTCCCACATGCGGCGGGCCACGCGCGTCAGCACGAGGCGTTCGTCGCCGCCGAGTTCGTCGAGCGTCGCCTTGTCGGCCTGCATGGTGGGAAGGATGGCGGTGTGTCCGGCGACCTTCGCGTCGTTCACGGTCAGTTCGAGTCGCGGCCGTGCAGGTTTCGCGGGCGGGTCGATGAAGCCGGTGACGAGCCGGTCGCCTTCGGTGAGGGCGCGCAGCGTGTCCAGGTCGTCGTGCGTGATGTACTGCGAGTCGGTACGGGGATACGTCGCCAGTTTTTTCTCATACAGGGATTGCAAGGCGGCCAGGGTGCGGGCGGCGGTCAGGCCGTACAGTCTGCTCATGTCCTTCTGCAATCCGGTCAGGTCGTACAGGCGGGGCGGCGCGTCGTGCCGCTGTTTGCGGTCGGCCTTGAGGATATGGAAGGTGAAATCGTCCGAGTCGACGATCCGCAGCAGCGTCTCGGCGTCCTCCCGCTTGTCCAAACGTTCGCCGGCCAGCTTCCATCCGCCCATCGGGGCGACGACCTTCCAGTACGGTCGGGCCACATGGTCGGCGATTTGCCGGTCGCGGTCCACGATCATCGCGAGCGTGGGCGTCTGCACACGGCCGACGGTGAATCTCGCGTTGTAGACGAGCGAATAGGCGCGCGACGCGTTCATCCCGATCAGCCAGTCGGCCTTCGCGCGGATCATCGCCGAATCGGCGAGTCCCTGGTATTCCGTCTCGTCCTTCATGGACGCGAGGGCGCCGCGGATGGCGTCCTCTTCCAGGCTCGCGACCCACAGGCGGCGCATCGGCCTGGAGACGCCTACATGCGCCACGATCCTGCGGAAGATGGCCTCGCCCTCGCGGTCGGGGTCGCACGCGTTGACAAGCATGTCGATATCGTCGCGGCGCATCAGTCCCGCGACGACCTTGTACTGGCGGTCCGCGCCCTTGTCCCGGCTGACCTTCCATTGCCAGTCGGGTGTCGGGTCGATGGGCAGCGTGTCGAGGCTCCACTTTCCCCAATCGTGATTCTTGTATTCGTCGGGCGCGGCCAGGTCGACGAGGTGGCCCTGCGCCCAGGTGACCAGGTCGCCGCCGACCTGCACATAGCCGTCATGCTTTTCCATGTGCCCGCCGATCGCCTGGGCGATCGTCTGGCCGACCGAATGCTTCTCGGCGATGATCAGTCGCATCCCGCATCACGTCCGATCATCAATAGTTGCCGGACGCCCATGCGGGCCGTCCGTCGTCCGAGGCGTCGGGTTCGGCTGCGGCCTCCTGCGGGGCGGTCTCGTCGTCCGCCGCCTGGACGTCGGATCCGGTCGTCTCCGGATCCGATTCGGCGACGGTTTCCGATTCGGGTTCGGCGGGCGGGGTTTTCCTTCCGGCCGGCGCGGCGACGAGCTCGCCCTTAGCATCGAACGCGACGTTCTTCTCCGTTCCGGTCATCGCCAGCTTGTCCGCGATCATCGTCCGGCTCATGCCGGGGAACGCCTCCTCGAATTGCCTCGCCGCGTCGCGCAGCACCTGCGCGCTTTTGCGGAAATTGTCGAGGCGGTTGTCGAACTTCTTCGCCGCCGCCTCCTTGCGCTTGAACGACTCGCGTTCGTCGCGCAGGAAGTCGTCCACGTAATCGGATGCCATGTCGTGTTCCTTTCCAGTCTTGTTTTCATCGGTTCCCGGTTTCGATCCGGCTGGAACCATGTTCGCGCGATCGGATGCGCGCCGGTTTGGACAGTCGGGCTCCGCCAAGGATCACACGAGTGTGATCCTGGCTTCGCCGGAAACGGAGCGCGGCCCTCGGGGTCCGCGCGCGATCATCGCCGACCCTTCCGGGATTTCCAGGCGTCGACGCCTGGAAGGGAACGGTCGGTCGGCCATGGTTCATCATCGCGGCCCCGCGCCCGCGTCTTCGGACCTGCGTGTTCCACGCTTCGTCTCGGGAAGGGCTTCGCCAGATTCTCCCTCGACGGGCACGGCCCACGCGTCCTCCGCCGCGCGGCGGCACCGCAAGGCTGCCCCATGTCCGGCGAAAGGAAACGCCGGCGGAACCAAGGAGGAACCATGGAAAAGAAATCAACCGACCTTCAGCACGTCGTGTTCGAGACCGAGGAGGCGGGGCGCGTCGAGGCGATGTGGAGCAGTCTGCGCCTCAACGGCCAAGATGTTCCGGACGGGTGGCACCGCTACGCCGTCAGGGGCGGGGACGACGGATGGGAGCCGTGCAGCATCGAACCGTTCGTGTGGGTGAACCACACCGCCGACATCATCACGCCCGTCGACCTCGAGCTCGACAAGCACGACCGGATGCTCACCATCAGGGACTGGTGGTTTGACGACGAGCCGTTCCCTGCCGAGTGACGGACCGGGAACGATGCCGCCCGCACGACGCGGGCGGCGCCTCCAGCGGCCAGAGGACAGCTACCGTCCTCTGGACTCCAATATCCTAGAATGGAATACAACGAGAGCCAGGAGGCGACGGACATGACCATCGACTATTCAATCAAAGTGACCCAATGCGAACCCATGCCCGGCTACAAGCTCAAGGTCACCTGTTCCGACGGGGCGACCGGAATCTTCGACATGTCCCGATACGTCGAACGCGGCATGTTCAAACCGCTCAAGGACACGCAGACGTTCGACCGCGTGCGACTCACGTTCGGCGTGCCCTCATGGCCCGGGGACATCGACATCGCCGCGGAACGCGTCCGCTCCGACATGCAAATCATCTAGGAGCCCGCGCGCCCCCGCCCCGACCGTCACCAAGACGGCCGGGGCTTTTTCATGTCCGCATGCATGACGGACATGACGCGCCGCCGACCCCGCGTTTTTTCGCGAGGCCTTTTCATTTCCCGCGCTCCAAGTGTCCAAACCCATCGCCGTTCCCGCGACGGACGATTGGCGTAAGACACCGGCCTTCCCCTCAAGGCCATGAGTGAAAGGAGCGAGGAGTGAACGCGATCATCCTTCACGGCATTCCGCAATCATGCCGTGCGAAATCGCTCCCAATCAATGAAATTGATATGGGAGCAGCAAGCGACGTGATTGGATATCCAATCACTCGATTCGCGATGCGAATCGGCTTGCCGGGAAGACCCGTGCCCCATGGTCGGCGGAGCCTCCAGACCGCTCGCGCGGCATCACAGAAAACCCGTCCCCACACCTCACACGGAGGCGTGGAATGAGCCGGGCCGAGAACAGGACGCACTGCGTCGAGAAGATCATCAGGTTCACGCCGGACGAGTGGGAGCGGGTGCGGAATCTGTATGAGGAGCTGACCAGGTACGCGCCGGAGCACCGGTCGTTCAGCTCCTACGCGCGCAGGATGCTGTCCGAACGGCGCATCCACGTCACCGAGATCAGGCCGCTGACCGACCCGGAGCCGATCGCGCGCGAGATCGACCGCATCGGCGTGAACGTCAACCAGATAGCCCACTGGGCCAACGCCAACGAGCACATCACGCCCGCCCAGGTGGAGGAGATCCGCGCGTCGTTCGACCGTATCGAGCGTCTACTCGGCGACCTGTTCGCCGACAGGCGCGAAGCCCGGAAGGACGCATGAGCATGGCGGTGGTCAAGCTCGGCAAACCCGTGAAATCGAATCTCGGCGGGCCCAACGGGGCGATGGTATACATCATCAACCCCACCAAGACCGACGGAGGAAGACTGGTCAGCTCCAACTACGAGCGGACCAGGACGGACTACGACGCGCTGGCCGAAGGCATGCTCGACGACAACCGCAGGTCGCCGAAAGGCATCCGGAAGGACAGCCGTCTGGCCTATCACATCAAGCTGAGCTTCAGCCCCGACGACCCCGTGACGCCCGAGCGGGTGCACGAGCTCGGCGTGGAGTTCGCGCGTAGGATCACGGGCGGCGAATACAAGTTCGTGGTCGCCACGCACACCGACCGGCACCACCTGCACGACCACATCATGGTGTGTGCAGCGTCCCGATACGGGAAGCATCTGAAGGCCGAGCTGCCCAAGGACATCATCGACCAGTGGCGGGCGGTCAGCGACGAGATATGCCGCCGCGAGGGGCTGAGCGTCGTGTTCAACCCCGTCGTGGAAGAACAGACGCGCAAGATGCGGGACGGTGCGACAGCCGGAGGCGACGACGGAACGCCGCCGGCACGCGACCCCAAATACGACGATGAAGCACCCGTGCGGAGCGTGAACGAACCGGAGGCGACGGCGCGGAAGGCCTCGGGCGGGGAGCCGTTGGAGCGCCGGTACGGCATGTCGATGGAGGAGATCTACGCGTCCGCGAAGGGCATGGGAACCAAGGACCGGATCCGCATGCTGATCGACCTGACCTCGTCCACGGCGGAGAACTTCGAGGACTGGAAGGACATGCTCGACATCCGAGGCGTGGACGTGACGATCCGCGGCCAGCACCTCACGTACACGCTCAAGGACACCGGCTTCAAGGTCCGCGACGCGAAACTCGGCCAGGCATACGACATGACGAACATCATGGCCGGGCTGCAAAGCACGCCCGTCATCCCCATCACGTTCAACCGCAGACTCGTCGCCAAACAGACCAGGAAGACGATCACCGTGTGGCTGCCAGGCACCCACCGGAAGAAGAAGATCACGTTCGACGCGAAGCGCCTCGTGGACGACGGCGGCTCCACGCTGCGCGCGTTCCTCCCCCGCGACCGCGACCAGATCATCCTCGACCCGTCCAACCGGTACGCCGGCAAGACCCCGACGCCCGGCCTCTACCAGTGGTTCGGCGAGCCCGCGAGCCGACTCGAACCGCAGACCACGCCCGAGCGGCTGCCTCTCAGATACGGGGTGAGCCCCGCCCAACAGCGGTACTACCAGGCGCAGGCAAGACGCCTCGACCGCCTCGCCGGCGAGGCGAAGGCGCTGAACGCGGCGATCCGATGGACCCGCCTCGCGGGCGGCGACAGCGCCAAGGGACTCAGACTGCTGCGCGGGAAAGTCCGCGAATCGCACGACGAGCTCCAGTCCGCCGTCATCGCGTTGCACGACGCGATCCAACGTGGCGACCCCGACCTCGTGGCCGAGACGCGCGGCGAGATGGAACGCCGCGAGGCCCTGTGCGACCGGTATGAGGGCGAGCTGTCCGCCATCGAACGGGAAATCCACACGACCCGCGACCGCGAGCAAACGGAGACCGAACAGCGCGAACAGCAGCAACAGCAGCACAAGCGTGGACGGTCCATCTGAACCGTCCCAGGAAACACCAACCAACAAACAGAAAGGAAACCGCAATGCCAATCGAGGAACAGGCTGAGGAGAAGATCCAGAACGCCGTCCAGACCATCATCACCGGAGGCGCGAAGCTCATGCTCAGAATCCCCAAGGGCGTGGCCATGGCGCTGCTCCGCTCCGGCATGAAGCTCACCAAGACCGGCGTACGCGCCGCGGGCGAGGCCGTCAAGAACAAGATCGACAGCGGCGAGATGTCCGAGAAACGATTGCAGAAAAAGAGGACGGCGACCTGCACGAGCTGCAACTCGACGACTCGACCATGCGCGAGGTGCAGCACAGCCTCAAGCAAGCCGGCATCGACTACCACCTCGAACGCACCGACCAGGGCCAATTCATCCTGCACTTCGCCGGCAGGGACGAGGACCACGTCCGCCACGCCGTGCAACGCGCGTTCAAGAACATGGGCCTGGACATCGCCGACGAAGACTTCACCGTCGAGCAGACGGAACAGCAGGAACGGACGACGGAACAGACCCGCAACGAACCGGAAACCCCGACGCGGGAGACACCCGTCGAACCGGCCGCGAAGCCCCTGCCGACACAACGCATCGCATGGGACTTCGTGGACCCGGAGGTCATGGAGATGGCCGCGAACAGCCTCGCCGCCCGCCACCCCGAACTCTCATGGGACAAGCTCATGGGCGACACGACATGGAACGAGCAGACCGGACGCGACTTCGCCGACCGGATCATCGGCAAGGCCGCCGCCGACCCGACATTGCGCGACGAGCTCGACACCATCCTGCGAGACGACTACGGGCAGGGCGCGCAAACCCAGGAGCAGAACCGTGCGCAGACACCCGAGCCAAGCCGGGAGACGCCGGCAACGGAGCCGGAACCCACGCCGGCCGAAACCCAGTCGAAGGACCCGCAACAGCAGACGCAAGCCAGAACCAATGGCCCCAAGCCGGCCGGCAAAGCGCAGAAGCCGAAGCCGATCCGATCGAAGAAGGCACTGCTCGAACGGTTCAAGACCCGGCTCAACGAGAACCTTGCCGAACAGAAGAACCACATGCCACCCACCCAGAACAGGAACCGCACGCCCCGCAAGGGCCGCTGAAAGGAAACCACAATGAACCAGCAGGAACAGGCGACGAAACGCGCCGCGATCTTCCAGGACACCATCAACGGGACCAACGACCCGACCCCATGGCCGGTGACCATGTGGGCCACGTCCGGCGACACGGTATGGACGGCCGGCACGGCAAGGACTGCCGGCGAGGACTCGGTGGGCATGATCTACGCTCCCGGCGAAACCATCGCCCACCGGAACACAATCGCCGGCGACACCACCCGCGCCACCGAATCCTTCGCCATCAGACCGGAGAGCGGACAGAGCCCGATGGACGCGATGCTCGCGGGCATCGAACAGTGGGACCACCGCCACCCCGACCAGTGGGACACCGTGACCACACCGGGCGAGTACCGCATGACGGATCCGACGACCGGCCGACCGCTCCCGATGGGATGGAGCGACAGCCTCGCCGTGGCCGCGTCCGCGGCAGGCCGGCTCGACCCCGACCTGCTCCAGGCCAGCCTCATGCAGAACGCGGTCGAGCACGAGCCGCGCCCCTGCGTGTTCTTCCTGGAGGACAACGGCTACGACCTCATGGTCTTCTCCTGGCATCAAAACCAGCAGGGACTGTTCGACGCGATGACATTCAAACACCTGCAATACGACGACCTGAGCATGCAGGTCACGACCATCAGCCACAGCGAGGACATGAGGGAATCCTTCCCCGCCAAGACCATGAGCGACGGCGAACTGCTCACCCAAAGCCGCGTCTACCGGGACGAATACCAGTTCTGGCGCGAACACGACGGCGGACCCGTCGCCCACGGCATGACCGGCCGCGTCATGCGCAGCGGACTGCTCAAACCGGGACTGGAGCAGAAGCCGCTGCTGAACCTGAACGACGGCCGGCGCGCCCCGGACTGGGACGAGTTCACCGACCAGGCCGCCATCTCGATCCTCCAGGGCCGCCCCGTCTCACCGACGCCAGCACTCCCCCAGCAGGAGCGGCCCGGACGGTCCGCCGATCCCGCGGACGAGACGCCGGAACGGCAGGAACCGGCGCACGCGACCACGGCCACGAGACAGGTCTGGCCGAACGCGTGGGTGGCGAACAGGCTCGCGCACACCTATATATTGCACGCGAAGGACGGACGCGACTGGCCGAAGATGATCGTCGGACTCCCCCGCGGCACCGTCATCGACGGACAGGACCTGACCGGCTGGGCCACCGACATGTTCATGAGCGGCAAGAACCAGAGTCAGAAGAACGAGGGACGGGCCGTCAACCTCAGATTCAGACCCGGCACCCCGGTCGAACTGTTCACCGGCCGCGGCGCGGAACGCCGCACCGTGCAGGTCGACCCGCAGACGCTCGTCCAGGCAATCATCGACGCGCAGAAGCGCAGCCGCGACGCCGAGGAGACGCTCGACACGGCATCGGTGGAACTCGCCTCGAAGACCGTGGAGGAATCCTGGCCGCAAATCAGCCGCATGCAGGGCCGGTTCGCCGAATACCGGCGCGACGGCACGTACAAGCCGGCCGTCGCATTGAAATGGGCGCGCCGCCTCGTCGACCGGACCGCCGGAGGGGACGAGGGACGGTGGACCAACCGCCAACGCCGTCAGGCCGCCAGGCTCCTCATCCAGGAACTCGCCGGCGCACAGGAACCGATGCAGGACAGAGGCAAAACGCCGACCCGGCCAACCATCGAACAGGACGCGGAGGCGACGGACACGCCACGGAAAACGGAACCGACCAAGGAGACGGAACAGGGACGGGACCACGACGAAGCCGGCTCGCCGGCCGCCGACCCGGGAGCGAAAGCCGAACCGCCGGAGACGACGCGCCGCGACGATCCGGAGCGACGGCACACGGACCTGAAGTCAACGCTCGACCGGTTCCATACCAGGCTCAGGGAGAACCTCGACGGACTCAACACAGCCACGCCGGCACCCGGCATCGACCGGAACCACGGCCAACGGAAAACCCTATAGGAAAGGAGAGAACCATGGCGAGAAAACGCCTATACGCGAAGCAGACGGCCCCGGCCGAATACGAGCAGATCGACCTGTTCAGCCTTCTCGAAGAGGAGCAAAGCAGGCCGACAGGATAGCGGAGCAGGTGCGCGGATACGAGATAACGGTGGGCCACGTCGCGGTGCAACGGCTTCGCGCGCGCGGCGCGGACGACGAGACGATAGCCGCCGTGGCGGCCGAATACCGGGAGAACCGGCTCCGCGGACTCGGCCGGCGGGACGCGCGGATCGCCGCCGAGAAAAAGCTCGGGTCGGCGCCGACACTCCCGGCGAAACCACGCCGCAACCT
>ENA-OQOA01000527-OQOA01000527.1-human-gut-metagenome-genome-assembly--contig:-NODE-527-length-16166-cov-3.352640_pt1 | contig 16166 bp, 15 predicted proteins | sample MGYA00242633_ERZ504888 | MGnify/ENA primary metagenome ERZ504888 (study PRJEB26092, sample SAMD00036372) | human gut metagenome | host: Homo sapiens | study: EMG produced TPA metagenomics assembly of... | reverse complement strand
CTTACAATTAATCAATAACAAAGTATTTAACATTCTTACGAAGTTCAGCAGCAGAGGCTTCTGCGGTTTTAGCTCCATTCATAACGGCTTCTGAGCCTTTTACGATTACGATTGTCTTCTGGGCTATGTTGGTTGTTCCAGTTGCACTGTCATTAGAAGCGGAAGTGATTCCATCTATCGCCTGAGTGATATTGCTTATAGATGCAACAAGCTCTTCTGATGTTGCACTGAAATCAGATACAAGATCGTTAATGTTGAGGCATCCATATTATAGTCATCAGCCATCTTTTCAAATCCGTTAAGACATTCAACAATATCAGTATCAACGAAATCAAGCAGGCGGTTAGAATCGCTTGTCAGGTTGCCTACAGCTTTGTTTACATTTTCTGTAACAGCCTGAATGTTGGCTACAGCATCTTTAGACTGTTCAGCTAATACACGGATTTCCTCGGCAACAACTGCAAAGCCTTTACCGGCCTCACCAGCTCTTGCAGCTTCGATAGAAGCGTTAAGGGCAAGCAGGTTGGTCTGTGCAGTAATATTCAGGATAGAGTCAGCAAGCACACCAATCTGGTCAACTACCTTGGCATCTTCAAGAGCCTGCTCAAGATTTACTCTGATGTCAGCCATCATCTGTTTAATCTTCTGACGGTTTTCTACAGTATCATCCTTAGTCTTTAAAGCACGTTTATGGATATCCTGGGATTCAGTTGCACCATCCTGTGCTCTTATGGCAATTTCCCTTGCAGCTTCTTCAATCTGCTGTGTCATTCCGTTAATCTGTTCAGCAGAGGCGGCAGTTTCCTCTGAACTTGCAGCAAGCTCTTCTGTTGTTGCAGATACGTCTTCAATTTCTGCATTAAGATTGTATACATTAGTGTCGATAGTTTCTACAACCTTATCAATATTGGCAGCCTCGTTTTTTACCTGAGCTAACAGGCTTCGTACAGATTCGCGCATAGTTTCAAGTGCATTGGCTAGCTGTCCGAAATCATCCTTACGCTTAAGCATAGGCTGTTGCATTTTTGTGGCAAAATTACCACCGGCAATTACTTCGAATTGTTCTTTATTTTCTTAATGATTTAGTAATATCAATTGCGATGAGAGCAACGAGTATAGCAACAACAATAAGCATACATACGCTGCATAAAATAAGCGAAATAGCTTTGCTTGAAGCATAGCTGGTGAATTCCTCATCCTGCTGTGCAATAGCAGTGTCTATGTAATCAGTATAGTTGCCAGTACCAACAACCCAGTCAAAAGGTTTGAAGTATTCGCTGTAAGAACGCTTTGGTGAAGGTTCTGTTTCTCCCTCCTTAGGAAATACATAATCTGTATAACCACCACCATCCTGGACTGCAACACGTATTATTTCCTTGACCATCTGGTATCCATCAGCATCTTTAGTATTCATACGATTAGTACCCTCAGTTGAACTTCCAAGCAGAACAATATTCTTACCATCGGACTGGTCAACCCAGAAATATCCAGCTTCGCCATAACGCATCTGACGGATTTCATCAGCGGCTATTTTTTTAGCTTCATCAAGAGTATATTTACCAGACTTATATTCATTATTAATTTCCGATAACAGGGAGATGACAACACCAACCTGCTCTTTAATAGAATCATCATAGTTCTGTCTTGATGATGTGTCCATAGTTTCAAGTGCCTTGTTTTTTAACTGGTTCATATTCTTAATAGAAATAAAACTTTCAGAAGTTACAAGGACAATTACTAAAAGCCAGAATTATAGTAAGCTTTGTTCGAACCTTAATATTTTTCATTGGAATCACGCTCCTTAAATTAGATTAATTTGTGCAAAATTATATATCTTCACGCATCTTTATCTAATAATTATAATGTTATAAAAGAATTGTGTCAATAAAACCAGCTGTAAATATTAAAAAAATCTTAAATTTTCATATACTTATATATGTATATAATTATAAAGTTTGTAATTTATTAATATATAAATAAATATATACCATACCAAAATAGATATATAATATACATCAGAGTGATTATAAAAAAAATACAAATATTCCCTTTATTCACAACTATAACAAGAGCAAAGGTTTTGCTGCTGGCTGTTCAAGAGAGGTTATTTAAAATAGAGCAGATATGCCTGGCTTGAGTGTGGATGACCTTATACAGCAGACAATAGATGCTTTAAAGATATTCAGAACATAATAAATGTTACAGTAAAGATATAGTAGAAATGTAGTCAAATTAAAAATACATTAAAATACAAAAATAATTAAATTTTTATTAGAACAAATTTAAAATGAAAGAGAATTTATCTTATTACTTAATTCAATAGTCAAATGCGAAGAACAGGAAATGATTTATTTATATCACCGCCTACAGAGAGCCGTTGGTTGATGAGAAACGGTAGCAAGGAATAGATAAGCCCTCACCTGCAAGCAGTTTTGGTGAAAAGATATTAATTTTAGTAGTCAGAACCGGTACCCATCGTTAACAGGGCATGCCATATATGTGGCAGTAGAGAGGTCGGATTTATCCGGCAAGCAAAGTGGTAACGCGGAAGTAATGTAATTTACCTTCGTCTTTGTACGATATCGTTAAGATATGTGCAGAGGCGAAGGTTTTTTGCATTATGGAATTAGTTATTTTTAATTTCCGTTTTTCTGCGTTCATTGTATTTGGCTAGTGAAATAGGCTGGGAATATTTATTTGCTCAGCTAATATTATATATAGGAGAGTGACATTATGAACACTTTAGTAATCGTTTTAATCGCGGCTGTTATATTATTTGGTGCCTATATGGTATATGGCCGTTGGTTAGCAAACAAGTGGGGTATAGACCCTAAGGCAGAAACACCTGCCGTAAAGTACAATGATGGAAAAGATTATGTTCCAACCAAAGGATGGACTGTATTTAGTCATCAGTTCTCATCAATCGCTGGTGCAGGTCCTGTAACAGGTGCTATTCAGGCAGCAGCATTTGGATGGTTACCAGTATTACTCTGGATTCTTATCGGTGGTGTATTCTTTGGTGCTGTAACAGACTTCGGTGCTTTATATGCCTCAGTTAAGAACGAAGGTAAGTCAATGGGTATGATCATTGAGAAATATATTGGTAAGTTTGGACGTAAGATTTTCTTATTATTCTGCTGGTTATTTACACTTATCGTTATTGCAGCATTTGCTGATATGGTTGCAGGTACCTTTAATGCATATACAGTAGTTGATGGAGCATCACAGTTAGCACCAGCAGCTTCAACTAATGGTTCTGCTGGTACAGTATCAATTATGTTTATGGTATTTGCAGTAGTATTTGGTCTTATCCAGAAGAAGTTTAATCTTTCAGGCTGGAAAGAAGCAGTAGTTGGTATTGCATTTATTGTTGCTTCATTTGTAATTGGCAACTTCTATCCAATCATCTTAGGTAAGAGTGCATGGAGCTATATCACATTCGTATATATCTTCTTTGCGGCAGTTATGCCAATGTGGCTTATGAAGCAGCCTAGAGATTATATGACAACATTTATGTTTATCGCTATGATAGTTGGAGCAGCACTTGGTCTTGTAGTTGCCCATCCATCTATGAACCTTCCTGTATACACAGGATTTAACAATGCAAAGCTTGGAACAATGTTCCCTATCCTTTTCGTAACAGTTGCATGTGGTGCTGTTTCAGGTTTCCATAGCCTTGTTTCATCTGGTACATCTTCTAAGACAGTAGAGAATGAAAAGGATATGCTTAAGGTTGGTTATGGTGCTATGGTACTTGAAAGCTTACTTGCAGTTCTTGCTCTTTGTGTAGCAGGTGCAGCCGCAGCCGCTGATGGTACAGCTGCAGCAGGTACTCCATTCCAGATATTCAGCCGTGGTGTAGCAGGCTTCTTTGAAATGTTTGGTGTTCCAGTACATTTCGCAACAGTATTTATGACAATGTGTGTTTCAGCACTTGCACTTACATCACTTGATGCAGTTGCACGTATCGGACGTATGAGTTTCCAGGAGCTTTTCAGCGTAGATGATATGGAACACGCAGAAGGATGGAGAAAGTTACTTTGCAATACATATTTCTCAACAATCGTAACACTTCTTTGTGGTTTCGTGCTTACAAAGATTGGATATGCTAACATCTGGCCATTATTTGGTTCAGCTAACCAGTTATTAAGTGCACTTGTTCTTATAACACTCTGCGTATTCTTAAAGGTTACAGGACGCAGCAACAAGATGCTTTTCCCACCTCTTATCATTATGCTTTGTGTAACATTTACAGCACTTGTACAGAGACTTATAGCTATGGTTAAGGCTATCCAGAACGCAGCATCAGTTACAATCCCAGCAGGTACTACTACATGGGGTAAGGTGTTCATAGCAAATGGACTTCAGCTTATAATAGCAATTCTTCTTATTGTACTTGGTCTTATCATTGTTGTTAACTCAGCTAAGAGCTATGCAAAGAGTGAGAAGAACTCAGAGAAGGCCGCTTAAGCAGGTTGATGTGTTATAATTAAAAATAGCTGGTATCTTATATAAGATGTGACAGTTTACAAAGTCAGGTTACAGATTTGATGATGTAGATAGTTACATTTATAAGATATCAGCTATATAGGCTAAACCATCTATCGGTAACACCTTTTACAATATTAAGTTGCTCTATTTCTATTTTTTTATATTAAGTTTAATTTCCTAAATTAGAATTTCTCTTTATCTGTGTCGGTGTGATACCATAATGCTTCTTAAGCAGTGCACTAAGGTAGCTTGCATTAGATATGCCGACTTTGTTTGCAACCGCACTTATAGATATTTCCCCGATTTCTAAAAGAATCTTTGCGTGTTGTAATCGAACCGCTGTTATATATTCAGTATATGATGAACCAGTTACAGCTTTGAAAAGTCTTGAAAAATGTGATGGAGAAAGACAGGCAAAGTCTGCCACATTCTGCAGGCTGGCACCATATTCAAGATTATTTTCAGCATATATCATAGCCTTCTGAATTCTATCATCGAATCTTTTCAGATATAAAGTATTGTTATCTGAGTCACTTGAAATGTGATGCTCATATACATAGAAGAATAGTTTATAAAACATTCCCTGAAGAAGCAGTTGTGAGTGGTCAGAATTTCGTTCGTATTCGTATAACATTTCATCACACATTTTTTGTATTTCATTCTGTGAAGCTTTGGTAAAATGTAGATAATTGCGACAAAGAATATCTAATTGAGTATGTCCGATTATTTCAATAATAGGTTCAAATACTTCTGTACGAACTTTTATTACATATCTGTCATAAGGAATATCCGATATAGGACAGTTCCTGTGATAAACCTCAGGTTTAGCAATCCCAAAATCGCCGGCGTGGCATACACGTATGTTATCAGTTGCAATCCATCTTCGATCACCTGATACCATATAACCGATGGTGTAGTGGTCATGTGCTGCCTGCATTGCTGGCATTGTGTAGCTTGCTTCTTTTATTTTGTGGTCTATATAAATATTTTCTCCGGGTTTAAGTGGAAGAGGCATAGTAATCTCCATTCTTGAGTGGTTTAACCAAGTTATAATTGATATAGCATAATTTTATAAATTATATGTCATAAAAGCAATAATGTTTAATGAAAAAAATAAAATTTTGTGCAAGAATAAGTTATAGTTAAATCATAATAAGAGGTGGATAACATATGAATCAGAAGTTTAATCTTAAAGCAAATAATTTTATAAAAAATATGCTCAGGTATTCGTATCTGATAATTATAGCACTGCTTCTTAATGCTGTTGTGAATGAGATAATTGTGAGTGCCAATAAGATAATAAGTGTCAACATAGATTATATGCTGTCAGGCGAAGCTGTTGATATTGACAGTATTATTGTGAAGTTTATATATCTGACATTATCAGGCTTTGCACTTTCCTTTGCAGGAAGCAGGCTTTCGCTTAAATATGCGGTGAGGGTTATTAATTCATACAGAAAACAGATAAGCAGCAAGTTATACCGGATAGATTATTCATATTATGATAATGCAGGTACAGCAACGATAATTAATAAGGTGAATTCAGATATAGCAGAAGCGGAAAACTTTTTGACAGAGCATTTTGCAACAATTATAACAAATATTACGGCAGCACTTATATATGCCAATTATGTGCGAAGGATAAATGTAGTGCTTTTTGTTGCAGTTGTTGTGAGTTATCCACTTGTAATATGGCTGTCAAATATTCTTGTGAAGAAAATGCGTGATGTGTCAAAGGTATATCGTTTAAAGGTTGATGCAATGCTTGGGATTGATCATGAAGCTATAATGGGGTATCAGATAATAAAAGCCTTTGGATTACAGAAGTATTTTGAAAACAGAATGCATAATGCATCAGAGGAGCTTGTGGAAACAGAGCAGATAAGAACAGGCATAAGCAATACGGCGATAGTTATAAGAAGACTCATACAATGGATTCCTTCTATATTATGTGCATTTTTAAGCATATGGCTTGTAAGAAGTGGACAGCTTACAGTTGGAGAGCTTGTTGGTTTTGTCGTTATTCTGGAAAAGTTTGTTGAGTCGATTATAGGAATTCCGTTTGCCATAGTTGATGCAACAGGCTGTATGGTGTGTATAGGAAGGCTTGAAGGAATACTTTCGGCTAAAGATGAGCATTTTGGGGACAAGACTTACAAGGCAACGAATATAGACAATAGCGTATCCGACGAGAATGTCTTAGATGAAGATTACGTTATAGAATTTGACAATATAAAGTTTGCATATAAAGAGGGCGAAAATGTTCTTAATGATGTCAGCTTTAAGATTAAAAATGGCGAAAATATAGCGATAGTCGGAAGCTCAGGTGGTGGAAAGACTACTATTTTCAGACTGTTATGCGGCTTATATCATGCCAGTGCCGGGGCATATAAGTTGTACGGAATGGATATTAATGAATGGAATATTGAAAGCGCAAGAGAAAATATGGCGCTTGTTTCACAGGATACATTTTTATTTCCAGGAACTATTGAGGAAAATATCAGGTATGGAAATATTAATGCAACTCACGATGAAGTTGTTAATGCATGTAAGGATGCAAGAATTCACGACTTCATAGAAGGACTTACTGACGGATATGAAACTGTGATAAGTGAGGGTGGAAGCCAGCTTTCAGGTGGTCAGAGGCAGCGTATTGCTATAGCAAGGGCAATATTAAAAAACACGCCAATTTTGTTGTTAGATGAGCCTACATCTGCTATTGATGAGGGAACAGAGCAGCTTATACAGGATGCTCTTGACAGGTTATGCAAAGGAAAAACAAGTATAACGATTGCACACAGATTATCTACAATAAAAGATGCCGACAGGATAATTGTACTTCAGCATGGAAGGATAGTTGAGGCTGGAACTCATAAACAGTTGCTTGATATGGGAGGGGTATATGCAGAAATGTACGCAGAAGGATAATAATAAGAAGAATTCCGGAATATGGCAGTTATTCTTACGGACTATGAGAACTATGGGAAAAAGACGCTTTATGTATTATGGTTCAATATTAGGGATGAGTATAACATTTGCAATGTTCTCGGTTATGGAAGCATTTCTTATGAAGATAGTTGTTGACATAGCACAGAAAGGCGAGTGGGACAGGCTTATAAGTTCTGTCGTAATAATAGTCATAACAGGTGTGATAGTGTTGTTAGGATATAGATTTGCCTGCATAAGATATAACGTGGAAGCAAAGCGAATATATGGAAAGCTGTACGAACAGGTGTTAATTCACGAAATGAAGCTGCCTTGTGAATATTATGAAAATCACCATAGCGGGGAAATGTTATCAAAAGTATCATTTGACCTTGGACGAATGGGAGATATATTTGGCTCAAGATTCAGAAGAGTAGTTATGCCATTTATAATGGTGGTTGTATTCTTAGTGCCTATGTTTGCATTCAGCTGGCAGCTTACACTTTGTCTTGTGGCTGTGAATACAGTGCTGATAGGAGTTACGATGGTTCTGACTGGACCGCTTAAAAGCTTAAGTAAGAAAATGTCTGAGTCAAACAGCATAATGACAAAGCATATAACAGATCTTATTCAGGGAATTATACAGGTAAGGATGTTTGAGGCAGGCAGGAAGACGGTTGACAGATACAATGAAGAAGCAGATGTATATGCTGTAAAGTCTGATAAAAGAAATATGTTTTCATCTTTGCTTGAATGTGCTAATACAGGTTTTGACCTTATATGTAATCTTGTTTTTCTGGCGTTAGGCATATTGTTTGTACAGAAGGGTTACACAACACTTGGTGCTATTGCAGCTATATATACAATGTATGGACGTTTTTCAAGGCAATTTTTGCAGATGGGAAAGTATATTCCTGAGCTTATTGCATATCTGACATATGCACAGAATATATTTGATTTTCTAGATGAAAAAACGGAGGATGAAGTATTAAGTTGTGAAGAATTATACGATAATAAATTAAAAGGTCAGGAATATAATGCTGATTATTCAGTTAAAATAAGTGATTTAACATTTTCATATATAAAAGATGAAAATAATGCCCCTGTCGTTGTTCTTGATAATTATAATGAAAGAATAAAGTCAGGCGAGTTCGTGGCAGTTACAGGTGCTTCAGGTTCTGGAAAGACAACACTTTCTAAGCTTCTTATGGGATTTTATAAGCCGGACAGTGGAATGATTGAAGTGTGTGGCAATAATCTTGATGATATAAGTCTGTCGGCTGGCAGAAGCTTTTTTGCACTTGTTCCACAGGATGCAATACTTTTTAATATGAGTATAATGGATAATATAAGAATGGGAAGGCTTGATGCCACGGAAGCTGAGATAATTAAGGCTGCAAAGATGGCTAATGCTCACCAGTTTATAACAGAATTTACAGATGGTTATGACACAGTTGTTGGTGAAAAGGGGATGTCTGTATCAGGTGGTCAAAGACAGCGGATAGCCATAGCAAGGGCAATCCTTAAAAATGCTCCAATAATGCTTATGGATGAGGCAACCTCCGCACTTGATAATGAGTCGGAGCGTGCAGTAAACGAAACATTACAGAACTTAAAGGGTAGAATGACAATTATAATGATTGCACACAGGACATCAACAATACAGATGGCAGACAGGGTTATAGGCTTGTAGATACCTTAATTTAAAGTATAGATTATTTGCTTTATAGAAATGCTTTGATATAATAATACATTATTAGTAATATAGCATATTATTGTTATTGATATATTTTGCGATAATTAGAATATATTGATGAGATATATTTAATTTATAGGAAAGGGGCAGGATATGTTAAATATATATTATGGAGATATGGAAGAAGCTGTATATAATACAGCAGTATATTTTAAAAATACATATGAGGATAACTGGATAACAGAACCTATAGTCAGGGATATAATAAAAGATGTTGATAAATCAGAGGTTATTGACAGCAATCTTATAGAAAGTCCAGTGTTGGGTAAGATATCACCACTTGCGTTATCTGGTGGAACAAAACCTTAATATTAATAATAAATGATAAAGAGAAAATATTTAATGCCTCAACATGTGGTAATAACTGTGCAAAGTGGCTTCTAAAAATATCTGAAAATGAAGATGTAACTATTAATCTGAGGCATTTGATGGATTTCGGAGCTGGAAGGTTTAACATAAAAGTACTTAATACAGATAAGATAGTTCACAATATGAGCGAATTATTAGATGAGGCTATGGCATATGTCTAGGGGGATATATGAAAGGAAAGTATAGAATAATAGTAGAAAATAAGAAAATAAGATATGATTTCGAGGTAAAACGTAATATTACAATAATAAAAGGTGATAGTGCAACCGGTAAGACAACACTGGCAGATATGATAGCAGAGTATGAGGAAAATGGAGCTGATAGCGGAATAAGATTAGCATGCGACAGGGAATGTCATACTTTGCAGGGGCGATATTGGAAAGCTTTATTGGCAGAGATGAAGAATAGCATAATTTTTATAGATGAGGGAAATAAGTTCGTATCAAGTGTAGAGTTTGCAGAAGAGTAAAAAAGTCAGACAATTATTCGTTATAATAACAAGAGAGACCCTTGAAACACTTCCATATAGTGTAGATGAGATATATGGCATAAGAAATTCCGGTAAATATGGAACATTAAAAAATGTGTATAACGAAATGTATAAAATATACACGAATGTTAATGTAAATGAAAGCGTTAAAGTAGATTATATTATAACAGAAGACTCCAAGGCAGGATACCAGTTTTTCAAAGAAGTATATTCATCAGAACATTTACAGTGTATATCAGCAGATGGAAAGTCGAATATATATAAGCATTTGAAAAAAGATAAAAATGTACTTGTAGTTGCAGATGGAGCTGCATTTGGTTCAGAAGTAGAAAAGATTGAATTATATGCCAGACAGAATAATAATTGTTATTTATATCTGCCAGAGTCATTTGAATGGCTGATATTGAAATCAGGTGTTATTAAAAATGCAGATTTGTCAGCAATATTACAAAATACGTGGGATTATGTGGACAGCAGTATGTATATGAGCTGGGAAAGATATTTTACAGCTTTATTAGTAGAATTAACCAATAATACATATTTACAGTATAGTAAAAATGATTTGAATGATGTCTATATTAAAGGCAGTATAAAGGATAATATAGTAAAGCAGATAAAAATATTAAGTGATATTTTGCAAAGTGAAGAAAATAAATAGCAAATGATTGCGCACAGGACATCAACAATACAGATGGCGGACAGGGTTATAAGCTTGTAATTGACAATAGCAAGGAATAGTGTTATATTACTCAACCCTATCATCTTAAATTCTCATTATTAAATGCATTTGGAAAATAATCGGATAGATAAATAGACAGATGTTAAATATTATATATGTTAATGTGTAATGTAATATTAATAATGAAGTTTAACAAATATATGGGGATGAAAGGATCAGAGTGGTTTTATGACATTTTATCAGGAATTACAGTTAAGTTCTGCAGGCTCTAAACAGCTTATTAAGAACACAAAAGATGCTAAAGAGAAAAGAAAACATATATTAATATATAATTTCAAGGTTTACCTTGTTATGGTATTCTGTGTAGCAGTTGTTACAATATTCAGTAAACTTCTAGGAAGTGCTAACAGTGTGGTAGGTGTTACAGTACTTCTTGCAGTGCTTGTGTTAAGACAAGCAGATTTTGGAATAAAGACATCACATGGACTTTTGTCAATTATGGGAATATATGCTATATTGATAGCAGGACCAAGGCTTAGTAATATGGTGCCGCCTGTTGTTGCATTTCTTATTAATATAGTATGTATAATGCTTCTTATGATAATGGGCTGTCATAATGTAATTATGTATAATCATTCGACATTTGTGCTTGGTTATCTGTTATTACAGGGGTATGACGTTACAGGACAGGACTATGTGTTAAGGGTTATCGGACTTCTTTGTGGTATGGTAATCTGTATGATTATCTTTTATAAGAACCAGAAGAACAGACCATATCGAAGAACATTCCAGGATTTATTCTATGAATTCAATATTAATTCGGCAAGAAACAGATGGTATATCAAGCTTACATTTATAGTATCAAGTGCAATGTTTGTCATGAACTTGCTTAATATTCCAAGAGCGATGTGGATAGGTATAGCGTGCATGTCAGTGTGCCTGCCATTTTCAAAGGATATAGAAGGACGAGCAGGCAAGAGAGGTGCGTTTAATGTTGTTGGATGTCTGATTTTTTCAATATTATACACAGTACTTCCACAGTCAATGTATCCATATATTGGTATGATAGGTGGAATAGGTGTCGGATATTCAGCTGGTTATTCTTGGCAGACAGTATTTAATACATTTGGTGCACTGTCGATAGCGGCGGAACTGTTCGGACTTAAATATGCTGTTTTACTTAGAATAGGTGTAAATGTAGTAGGAGCGGCATATACATTGTTATGTGACAGGTTGATAGATAAGATATATAACTGGTACACACAGCGAAAAGTAGAAACTGCGTGATGTACAGGAATTCGGTGGTATTGTAAGAATATCAGCATTTTTAGATGCAAGTTTCGTAGTAAGCATATAAGCATCGAAATGGTATGTGAAACTGGTTAAGTTGTTACGATGATAACATATATTTTCTATAAAAATATTTTTATAAAAAGTAAGTCTGGTGTAAGTTAATATGTATATTATCATGTGATATTATAAATGAGCAGATAGAAAATGTAGATATGAATATAATACGGAGAATGAGCATATGTATCATATTATTCTTGTTGAAGATGACGAGCAGATAAGAAAAAGCCTTACGGAGCTGCTCACATATAAGGGATATACAGTAACAGCGGTGGAAGGTGTGCAGAAGTTTTATGAGAGTATTAAGAAAACAACATACGATGCATATCTTTTAGATGTTATTCTTCCTGATGGAAGTGGTTATGATATATGTGAGAATATAAGAGATAAGACGGAAGCACCTATAATATTTATAACCTCAAGTGATGATGAAGAGTCAGTAGTAAAAGGACTTGATATAGGCGGAGATGATTATATAACAAAGCCTTTTCACAATGCAGAGCTTCTGTCGCGTATAAGCTCTAACCTAAGACGAAGTGCAAGATTCAAGGAGAATTCATATAGTGTTGGTGATATTAAAGTACTTTTTGATAAGTATAAGATATTAAAAAATGGTGTAGAATTAGGCATAACCCCGACAGAGTTTAATATAATAAAAATACTTATACAGAATAAAGGCTGTGTTGTTAAACGCGAGGTCATATATGACAGAATATGGGACATGCATGGCAATTATGTTGAGTATAATACACTCACAGTTGCTGTAAGCAGAATTAAAGCAAAGCTTGGAACATATGGAGAAAAGCATCAGTCTTATATAGAAACAATAAGAAATGTAGGATACAGGTGGATAGATAAAATATAGAGGTAAATAGTGTTTATGGGTAATCAGGACGATATCGAACAGAAATTTATGGATTTTAGAAAAAACAGACATTATTTATTGCAGTTTCATTTATAGTAAATGCAGCTGTAGTAATGCTTTTATGCCTGTATTATAATTTTAAGCAAAGAGCTCTTACAGGGGCTCTTTATTTGTATGATAAAACATCAGCAGAGAATTATCTTGATGTGCTTTCTAAGATGAAAATCACGCAGGCTGTAGGTAGATATGTTAATGAGGGAAATGCAGCTATTGAAAAAATCGGATATGGAAGTAAAGGATATAGCTATATATTTCTTTTATCAGGGGAAATATGTATATATATAATTGCATTACTTACATTATCAGTTGTATTCATATGTTGCATGGTAAGCATCAGAAGCATGACCGCTCACAGTGTTATAGCTGATGCTTTAGCAGTTAAAGAACGGAATGTAATATTAGAAAACAGGCTTAAACAGGAAAACGAATATAACAAAAAACAGCAGAGAAAAATGCAGGATTTTATAGAAAATATAGCACATCAGATAAAAACTCCGCTTGCAGCGATAATCTTAAATCTTGAATTTATGCAGGAATTGCACATGGATGAGCGTATGGGAAGACTTGTTGATGAAAGTGCGGGAAGTGCCTTCAGAATACGGGACTTTATAAGAACACTTCTTAACATAAGCAGATTTGAAAATAAGAAAGTAATAATAGCGGCTGATGAAGTAATCATAGGTTCAATTATAACAGATAGCATAAATAATTGTATGAATTGTATGATACATGAAAATCAGAATGATATTTTTATAGCAAAATATGATGATAAATGCGAAAGTGCGGTTATATATGCAGATGAAATGTGGCTGGTTGAGGCAATAGCTAATGTTATAGGAAACAGTGCAGACTATATTAAAAATATTCCTGATGGTAAAGTGTATATAACTGCAGGCTGTGATGAAAGAAAGGTTGTTATAAGAATAGAAGATAATGGGAAAGGATTAACTGTTAAAGATCAGGATGATATATTTGACAGGTTCTCTACAACAAGAAACAGTGCTTCGGATATGCATGTAGGATTAGGACTTAATCTGTCAAGACTTATAATAGAGGCACATTATGGCATAATAAAAGCAGGTAACAGTGAAGAATATGGAGGAGCAGAATTCACGATAATACTTCCAAGATATAGACTTAAGGATAAGAGATAATAAGATGTAAGAAACAAAAGGGCAAAAACTTGTGAATGTAAGTCTGAGGTAAGTTAACAACAATATAATCCGCATATCAGATACGAAAGTAACTAAAGTCAGGAATAAAGTATTAAAGATATCTGAAATAATATACAGACTTTATTAAAGGAGGATATGCTATGGATATATTAAGAGCAGAAGGAATAAGTAAAACTTACCGGACAGGAAGCGTTGAAGTGAAGGCACTTAAACAGTGTAGTATTAACATTCAGAAAGGCGATTTTACAGCTGTGATAGGAAAAAGCGGTTCTGGAAAGTCCACTCTTTTAAGAATATTGGGGACTATAGATAAGCCTGATTCAGGAAAAGTGTACATAGATGATACAGATATAAGCACGCTTAATAATAAATCACTTGCCAGGTTCAGACGCACAAAGATAGGCTTTATATATCAGGATTATAGTCTTGTGCCAGAATATACAGCTTATGAAAATATCATACTTCCCATTATACTTGATGGTAAGAAACCAGATAGAGATGAGGTCAGCCGTCTTATGGATATATTATCCATCGGACACTGTTTAAGAAAGCTTCCATCGCAGATGTCCGGAGGTGAGCAGCAGAGAGCTGCCATAGCAAGGGCAATGATAGCACATCCGGCAGTTATACTCGCAGATGAACCTACAGGCAACCTTGATGTGGCTAGTGCACAGACAGTTGTACAGATGTTGGCAGAAGCTTCCAATGAATACAATCAGACCATAATAATGGTTACGCATGATAAGCAGATGGCAGAATATGCAGATAAGCTGCTTACGATAGTTGACGGACATGTGAGCATGGGAGTAGATGATACGATAGCTGAAGGTAATGACAGGGGGTGAGTTTTTTATGAATGGCAGACTCATATTACTTTGTTTAAAAAGTATGCTTAGAAGATGGAAGAGAGTATTAAGAACAATAGTAACAGTTTTTATCGCATTTCTTTTTGTGGCAGGTATGCTTCTTTTTCAGGAAAATATGTATCAATATCAGACAGCAGTGGCAAAGAAACATTTTGGCGACTGGTTTATAATGAATCCATATTACAATGCAAAGAAAGATAATGTATTAGGTGAACACATTTATCTTGAAAAACCTAGCTCGCTTATGTGGTAAATAGTATATATGATTATGATAAGGAAACAGATGAAAAGATAGGTTTCTTTACACAGGATTTTATACATGCAGGAAATATTAAGCTTGATAAGGGAGAATGGCCAAAGGAAGACACTGATGTTGCAATTGACTGGAATACACTGTTAAAGCTAAACCAGGGATATGAAATAGGGGATATAATCACCATCCATACATACACAGGACCTTCAACAGATGAGGAAAATGAAGTTACAAAAACCTACAGACTGTCGGGGATAATAGATAGTTACACAAACATATGGCAGGGAGGCGGGAATCTTCCAGGTATAATACTGACAGAAAATGAATGTGGAAACATTAAGCATAGCAATGATATTAAACAAAAAATATTGCAATATATGGGATGAAAAATATAATACAAGAATCTGATTATGAAGCAATGTTTAACAAAATGCAGAAGGACACTGACAAAGAAATGGTGTTTAACAGTAGTGTCTATGCATATAAACCATGGGGTAATGAGCTTGTATACAATTATATATTTATTCTTGTAATGCTTGTTGGTATCGCAGCTATAACTTATCAGATGATGGCATATAATATGACCAGGAAATATACGATGGATATACATATCAGGGAAGGAGCAGCAAGAGGCCAGATAACAGGAATGTATATGTGCGAGAATTTTATTATACTGCTTCTGTCATCATTTCTTGGACTTTTTACAGCATGCCAGCTTGCAAGGCTTATATGCAGCGCTATAGGAAAAAATATGGGTGTAAGCTTCTTTTATATAGGAAGCAGTACATATATTAAAATGCTTATTACACTTATATTGTCTGTTGTAATAAGTATCATATTTAATATATATATGAATATATCCCATGTGATTAATAAATCTGTTAAAG
>ENA-OQOA01000526-OQOA01000526.1-human-gut-metagenome-genome-assembly--contig:-NODE-526-length-16174-cov-3.035957_pt1 | contig 16174 bp, 18 predicted proteins | sample MGYA00242633_ERZ504888 | MGnify/ENA primary metagenome ERZ504888 (study PRJEB26092, sample SAMD00036372) | human gut metagenome | host: Homo sapiens | study: EMG produced TPA metagenomics assembly of... | reverse complement strand
CCTGGAAACCCTGTAAAATTAAGGGTTTCAAAATTTTTAAAAAATTAGCACTCGAGGGTTGACATTGCTAATAGGTGGTGGTATGTTATGTACAGATAAAAAAATTTAAGCACTCCAAAATACAGAGTGCTAACAATTAAAAGCATACTTCAGATGGAGCGTGTGACCAAATGGAAAATGAAAACAAAGAACTAGAATTGAGCGAGAGACAGCTTACCATACTGGATGCGATCATCCGCAATTATCTCGCCACAGGAGAGCCGGTTGGCTCACGTACAATTTCAAAATATACAGATCTTAATCTGAGCTCGGCAACAATCAGAAATGAGATGAGCGACTTAGAGGAGATGGGGCTATATAGTACAGCCACATACCTCAGCAGGAAGAATTCCTTCGGATAAGGGCTACAGATTATATGTAGACCATCTTATAGAGACAAATGATAAGAAGGAAAAGAGCTTTCTGATATGAAGGAGCTGGTCATTGAAAATACCGAGAAGATGGAGCAGGTGTTAAAGCAGGCGGCGAAGGTACTTGCAAACAATACCAATTATGCCACACTTGTTTCTGCACCGGATGTCAATCACAACAAGGTGAAATTCATCCAGCTTTCACAGGTTGACGACCAGCATCTGCTTGCAGTAATTGTTATGAACAATAATATGGTCAGAAACAAGATGCTTGATTTATATGAGCCGCTTGACAATGAGACGATACTTAAGCTCAACATTCTGCTTAACACCTCATTAAACGGACTCGCAATGAACGAGATTAATCTTGGAAACATTGCAAGCATAAAGGAGAGAGCCGGTATCCATTCAGGAATTGTCTCTGATGTGATTGATGCATTGGCACAGACCTTCGCGGAGAGTGAGGATCTTAAGATTTACACCAGCGGAGCAACAAATATTCTGAAGTATCCTGAGCTTTCGGATTCCAATAATGCAGCGACACTTTTGTCAGCATTTGAGGAAAAGGAAGAGCTAGCAAGCCTTGTTACTGAATCCCTATCCGATTCCGAGAAGAAGGATAATGGAACAGGTATTCAGGTTTATATAGGAAATGAATCTCCGATCCAGACCATGAAGGATTGCAGTGTTGTCACTGCGACATATGATCTGGGTGAGGGCGTAAAGGGCACGATAGGAATTGTCGGACCAAAGCGTATGGATTATGAAAAAGGTTTGTAGAAAACCTTGAAGAATATGAGAACGCAGTTAGATGATGTATTCAAGAAAATCATAGAAAAGGTGAGGAGTTAAGTGTCTAAGAGGAAAAAACATGAATAATGTTGAAGAAAAAAGATATAAAGAAAGCAGACAATGAAGCAGCTGATACAACAACAGATGCCAATGCTGCTAACACAGATAATAAAGACGCTGATGCTGTAGAAACTCAGGGCTCATCCGACGCAGATGTGAAGGAGGATGCACAGTCTTTCAACGCAAGTGATGCGAAGGGAGCGGAGGAAACAGTTGATATAAATAATAATAAAAAGGACCAGAAGGACGCTGTTATAGAAGATCTTAATGACAGATTAAAGCGTCAGATGGCTGAGTTTGACAACTACAGAAAGCGTACTGACAAAGAAAAGTCAGCAATGTTTGAGATGGGAGCATCGGATGTTATAAAGAAGTTACTTCCGATAGTTGATAATTTTGAACGAGGCTTTAAGTCAGTAACAGAGGAAGAGTTACAGACACCATTTGCCAAAGGCATGGATATGGTTTATAAGCAGACTATGAAAATGCTTGAAGACTTACAGGTTAAGCCGATAGAGGCACTTGGTTCTGAGTTTGACCCGGATTTCCATAATGCAGTAATGCATGTGGAGGATGATTCACAGGGTGAGAATATCATCGTGGAAGAGTTCGAGAAGGGTTACACATATAGAGATGTGGTTATCCGCCACAGCATGGTAAAGGTTGCTAACTAACAGGCATGGCAGAGGTTTTATATATAAGCATGGCTGAAACGATACATCAGAATATGTAGTTGATGTGTATAAGTTTTGAGCTTTTACCATAAAAAAATGTAAGTAACAATAAAATGATTTATTATGTATTAAAGTGTGCTGCATTTATAAGGCACAGAAAGGAAGATAATTATGGGCAAGATTATTGGTATAGATTTAGGTACAACAAATTCATGCGTAGCTGTTATGGAAGGTGGTAAGCCAGTTGTTATTACAAACACAGAGGGTATCAGAACAACTCCATCAGTAGTCGCATTTACAAAGAATGGTGAAAGATTAGTAGGTGATCCTGCAAAGCGTCAGGCAGTTACTAATGCAGACAAGACAATCTCTTCAATCAAGAGACATATGGGTACAGATTATAAAGTAGATATTGATGGTAAGAAGTATACACCACAGGAAATCTCAGCTATGATTCTTCAGAAGTTAAAGGCTGATGCTGAGAGCTATCTTGGTGAGACAGTTTCAGAAGCTGTTATCACAGTTCCAGCTTACTTCAATGATGCACAGAGACAGGCAACTAAGGATGCTGGTAAGATTGCAGGTCTTGATGTTAAGAGAATTATCAACGAGCCTACAGCAGCTGCATTAGCTTATGGTCTTGATAACGAACATGAACAGAAGATTATGGTGTATGACCTTGGTGGTGGTACATTCGATGTATCTATCATTGAAATCGGTGATGGTGTAATCGAAGTTCTTGCTACAGCTGGTAACAACAGACTTGGTGGTGATGACTTTGATAATGCTGTTACACAGTACATGTTAGAGGACTTCAAGGCTAAGGAAGGCGTTGATCTTTCTAAGGATACTATGGCACTCCAGAGATTAAAGGTTGCTGCTGAGCAGGCTAAGAAGGAATTATCAAGTGCTATGCAGACAAATATCAATCTTCCATACATCACAGCAACAGCTGAGGGTCCAAAGCATTTTGATATGACACTTACAAGAGCTAAGTTTGATGAACTTACACATGACTTAGTAGAAAAGACAGCTGAACCAGTTAAGAATGCACTTTCAGATGCAGGTCTTACAGCTTCAGAACTTTCAAAGGTATTATTAGTTGGTGGTTCTACAAGAATCCCAGCTGTACAGGATAAAGTAAAGCAGTTAACAGGTCATGAGCCTAACAAGTCACTTAACCCAGATGAATGTGTTGCTATAGGTGCTTCTATCCAGGGTGGTAAGCTTGCTGGTGATGCTGGTGCTGGTGATATCCTTCTTCTTGATGTAACACCACTTTCACTTTCTATCGAAACTATGGGTGGTATTGCTACAAGACTTATCGAGAGAAATACAACTATTCCTACAAAGAAGAGCCAGATATTCTCTACAGCTGCTGATAACCAGACAGCCGTTGATATCAACGTAGTACAGGGTGAAAGACAGTTTGCCAAGGATAACAAGTCACTTGGACAGTTCAGACTTGATGGTATACCTCCAGCAAGAAGAGGTGTTCCTCAGATTGAAGTTACATTCGATATCGATGCAAATGGTATCGTAAATGTATCAGCTAAGGATCTTGGTACAGGTAAGGAACAGCATATCACAATAACAGCTGGTTCTAACATGTCTGATGAAGATATCGATAAGGCTGTTAAGGAAGCTGCTGAGTTTGAAGCTCAGGATAAGAAACGTAAGGAAGCTATCGAAGTTCGTAACGAAGCTGACTCTATGGTATTCCAGACACAGAAGGCTCTTGATGAAGCAGGTGATAAGCTTGATGCTAACGATAAGGCAAATGTTGAGGCAGACCTTAACGCACTTAAGTCACTTGTTGAATCAACAGATGCTGAGAATATGACAGATGCTCAGGTTGATGAGATTAAGGCAGCTAAAGAAAAGCTTATGACATCAGCACAGAATCTTTTTGCTAAGATGTATGAGGCTAACCAGGCAGCAGGTGGTGCAGCAGGTGCTGGTCCTGATATGGGAGCAGGTGCAGGTTCTGATGCAGGTGCACAGGGCGGCAGCACACCTTATGGTGATGATGTTGTAGATGGTGACTACAAGGAAGTATAATTAAGTGATATATGATTGAATCTATAGTTTGTTATGCATTATAGATGAAATCAGAAAGGAAGTCAGGTCTCTATAAGGGGACCTGACTCCTTTCGGGTATAGAAAAGGCGGAACCTATATGGCAGAAAAAAGAGATTATTATGAAGTCCTTGGAGTATCTAAGGATGCAGATGATGCAGCCATTAAAAAGCATATAGACAGTTAGCTAAAAAGTATCATCCGGATATGAATCCTGGTGATAAGGAAGCAGAAGCAAAGTTTAAGGAAGCATCAGAGGCTTATGCTGTGCTTAGTGACCCGGATAAGAGAAGACAGTACGATCAGTTTGGTCATGCAGCCTTTGATGGTGGTGCAGGAGGTGCTGGCGGAGCTGGTGGCTTTGGTGGCTTTGACTTTGGCGATATGGGAGATATATTTGGAGATATCTTCGGCGGAATGTTTGGCGGCGGTGGAAGCCGTGGACGTAACAGCAACGGACCAAGACGTGGTGCTGACTTAAGAGTAAATGTCAGAATCACATTTGCAGAATCTGTAACAGGAACTAAGAAGAAGATAGATGTAACACTTAAGGATGAGTGTACAAAGTGCCACGGAACAGGTGCGAAGCCTGGTACAAGTCCAGAAACATGTAAGAAGTGTGGCGGACGTGGTCAGGTAACTATGACACAGCAGTCATTCCTTGGCATGATGCAGAGCGTACAGCCTTGTCCAGACTGTCACGGAACAGGAAAGATAATCAAGGAAAAATGTCCAGACTGTTATGGTACAGGATATATAAGCAGCAAAAAGACTATCGAAGTTAATATACCAGCTGGTATAGATAACGGCCAGTGTGTTCGTATACAGGGTAAAGGTGAGCCGGGGAAACTAACGGTGGTCCAAGAGGAGATCTTTTAGAGCTGTTATGATATCGTCTGATCCGGCATTTGAAAGAGATGGATACAATATCTTCTCAGATGTTGTTATAGATTACCCTACAGCTGTACTTGGTGGAGAAGTGAAGGTTAAGACTGTAGATGGTGAAGTACTGTACGAGGTTAAACCAGGTACTGCATCTGGTACTAGAGTAAGACTCAGAGGTAAAGGTATGCCAACACTTAGAAACAAGGATACAAGGGGAGACCATTATATCACACTTATAGTTGATATACCTACTAAGCTTACAGCAGAGCAGAAAGATGCACTTGTGGAATATGAAAAGACACTTACAGGTGAAGAAAGAAAACGTCCTAAGAAAAAGGATTTTTTAAGTAAAAGGTTTCTATAAAAATACAAGCGAAATACATCATTTTATTGTCGTTTTTAAAGAATCGTGATATAATCATAGACACTGAGAAGTTTCAGTCGAATATTTATAGAAAGGGGCTATTATTATAATGAGTAATATAGCAGATAAGTTTGAAGAACTTGGAGTAATTCCAGTAGTAGTATTGAATGATTCAAAGGATGCACTTCCTTTAGCAAAGGCTTTAGTAGAAGGTGGACTTCCTTGTGCAGAGGTTACATTCCGTACAGCAGCAGCTGAGGAATCTATCCGTCTTATGCATGAAGCATATCCAGATATGGTACTTGCAGCAGGTACAGTACTTACAACAGAGCAGGTTGACAGAGCTGTTGCAGCAGGTGCATCAGTTATTGTAAGCCCAGGTTTTGATCCAGAAATCGTTGATTACTGTATCTCTAAGAACATTCCTGTTATGCCAGGTATCGTAACTCCTTCAGAACTTGCTCAGGCAGTTAAGAGAGGACTTACAAGAGTTAAGTTCTTCCCAGCTACAGCAGCAGGCGGAATCAAGATGATCAAAGCTATGTGCGCAGCTTACACTAATGTAAGAATTATGCCTACAGGTGGTATCAACACAGGTAACCTTGAAGAATTCTTATCATGCGATAAGATCTTCTGCTGTGGTGGTTCTTGGATGGTTAAGGGCGACTTAGTTAAGGCTGGAGAATTCGATAAGATTAAGGATATGACAGCAGAAGCTGTTGCTTTAGTTAAGGAAATCCGTTCTAAGTAATTAGTTCAGACTACATAATTTCAGATTATCGCTAAGATGACAATTGAATAGTGTTGTTTTAAAAGGACTTCATATATCTGTTTGGGCAGGTATGTGGAGTCCTTTTTGTATGAGATGTTTTCATTCACACATTATTAAGATTTTTTCCTTAGTTTCAACTCAAAAATGGAATTATAATGCATAATATACCTTTTAACGTACAACTTATACCCTTTACAACACAGAATTATAAAATACCTGTATAGTATAAGTATGTTGTAGGACAATGATTATGAAAATGCATAAATTATTAATGATAGTATATTCATATATGTGATTAGTGTTTATGCATATAAAAGATACATGAAAAAAAGATGCACAGGAATGGAGATTATTATACACAATGGGGGATGACGATGAGAGGGATAGTTGTGTTTCTTAAATACCAGTATAAGAATAAAGCGTTGCTATGGGTTGTGATAATGGCATTAGTTTCATTCACATTTACTTATGTGAATATAAGGGTGTTCAGAGCAGCATCGGTAACGGGATTATGTGCGAAGGACATGTTGTTGATAAGTGGGTCTTTCTCAACAATGTTATATATAGGTATAAGTGTTATTAAAACAATGATACTTACTTACATAGATAACAAGCCTAATATACTTATAAGATATAATTCCAAGAAAAGAATATTCATATACCAATGTGCATCTGCACTGATAGTAGCACTGGCAGATGCCGTTATCATGTATGTTGTAAGTATAATATCAGCTTATATACTGCTTGGCGTATATGATAACTGGTCAGAATGGGGAAGCATGTTCTATATAAGGGCAATGAGAAGAAAACTGCCATTGGATATAGGCATAAGTGATATATGTATATACTTCAATATGATAATAAGAAGAGCATTGATGATATGGCTTGTATCTATTGTTGGTCTGTTAAGTGAGATACGGTTAGGAAAGTTAAGGTCAGTTATAATAGTGGTTATATTAATATGTGCATATAGCTGTTATAGCCGATATGGAGTTATGTGGCTGGAGCTGGAAGTTATGCAGATGTATTACATGAGCAAGGTTATCGTCAAGACACTGATACTGTTGGCAGTATGTATGACATTAGTTATATCCGGTGCGATTCTTTCTAAGAAGAGGCAATATTATAAATGATTTACCAGATATACCTTTTAGAGTGCATAATATACCTTGTTGAACACAAGAGGCAATAAAAAGTGTAGTATATGGGTGTGCAGGATATTAAACACAATGAATGTCAGACTGCAATATGGTGTAGCAGCTGGGGAAAGATATAGATGTAAGTGTTGGAAAAGGAGTGTGAGTGAATAACATTATGAAGAAACTTTTAAAAATAGAATTAGAACGTGCGTTGAAAAACAAGTGGTTTTATATATGCCTTCTTATAGGATTTGCGATTGTAGCGAAGGATATATACTCTGTTGCTTACAATACAAGAAAATATTATTATTTAGATGTTAATGATGCTGTTTATCAGTTTCCAGGAACTTATTGCAAATGGATGGTTACTAATTGCAGTTCTATGTATAAGATGTTACATCTTATATTCCCACTTCTGATAAGTGTGCCATATTCATATACTATATATTCTGATATTAAAGGATGCTATGTTGGAAACATCATAAGCAGGACAGATAAGAAATTATATTATGGAAGCAAGCTGATAACTCAGTTTATTACAGGATTTCTGATTGTTTTATCATACTTACAACGTCGTTTATAGCGACGGCTGCATTTCTTCCATTAGAACATCCTACTAAAGCCTCTTTTACATACGGTGTTCATCCAGACGTCAGATTGGGAAGATTATTTTATACGAAACCATTTTTAAGTGCCTGTTTATATATAATACTTGAAGCCTTGACATTCGGTGTAATAGGCTGCATAAGCTATGTATTTGCTTACATTCTGACGAATGGAATAATAGCTATGCTCTCACCTTTTATTATATATTATGCAGAGTTTGTTATAGCTAGTGCATTGAACAGACCATATATGATGGCAATGTCACGTATAGGTCTGCTTAAGAGCGATTATATAGTGCCTTTATGTGTGGAGCTAGCTGTGCTTGTGATAATCATAGGTGTCTCTTATATAGTAAGGATAAAGAAGAAGGATACGTTTTAGGTGCATTTAGTATGGGGTATGAGAAGATTATGAAGAAATATTGGAAGAGAATAATAGTCGTTATAATTGTCATGATATATATGTCTATGCTTGTGAGTGCGGTTATAGTGAATATTAAATACCATGAATATGTAAGTGTGACAGAGCTTGGAATGTCGGAAACATATGATTATGAAAATGCTGGTTTTTCAGCGCGGATAGATGCTTATAAATGTGTTACACCTGAAGAACTGGTCAGCATGTATCCTTATACAGAAGACAGTCTGGAGAATAAAGAAAATATAGAAAATATAATTCTTGTATATGCAGATATTAACATATATGATTATGAATTATATAAGGTGGCTACTAGGAAAGGAGAATGGACGTTGTTCTGGTCTATAGAAGAAGATAATGGATGGCGTGGCAATACAAGACTTGAACTGTATAAGAGCTTTCATCAAAAACCTGCAGGAAGGAGAGCATCAGTATATATTTCCATATGTTATAACCAAGAGGGCTGCTGATAAAAAGAAAGCACCACAGGAATGGAAATATAAGCTGCAGATTAATAAGACACCAGTAGTTTATGTTAATCTGGGATAAAAGAGGTAACGTGTATGAGTATGAAGAACAGAATAAAAGGCTATATAATATCAGCAATACTTATACTGCTGCTTATATCTACAGCTGTTATGGGGTATAAAAAAGGTTATCTGAATGACGTGTTCAGAAAAGATACACAGAATATAATATCTAAAGGCAGCAAGGAAAAGACAACAGTTAAGACTGAACCTGTATATAAAGATGAGGTTGTATTATTGAATAAAGGTGATTCATATATGGTAGAATATGATTCAGAAAAGGTAAATGGTAAATCAGTACCAACATTGGATTACAAGTACAATGTAGAATATATAGACAGCTATATTACAAGGAAACTGCCATCGGGAATGAGTGTTAATTATTATAGGCAGGAGGAGAAGACAGAACTGGATTCGGATAATAACTTCACAAGTGGATGTTATTATGTAGTTGTTGAAATCAATATGATTAATATGATGCAGGAAACTTATAATCTGGCACCTCAAAGTATGGTAATTGGTAATTTTGTTGACGGTGTTTATAAAACAATAGGGGAACCTAGAGGAATAATATCTGAGGGTATGTCTGATAAAGGGGGAATAAGAATGGAATATCAGCAGGAAAGAAATATTAAATTATGTTATGTAGCGGCTGATGAGTATATAGATGACAATCTTGTGGTTAAGTGTAAAATTGAAGATCGTAATAAGTATAAGGGAGAAGTTCCATATCTGGTAATCAGTAGTGAAGAATGAGATTGTTGAGTATATGTTAAGAGGGCAGATGGATGGATATTAAGAGATTCGTGACAAGTGATATAAGAAGGGCTGTAATACATAACAAGTACCGCATACTTCTGTGTGCAGGAATAATATCAGCACTTATGATAACGTTCTATACTTATGCTGCTGTTAATCCTTCCATAAAGGATGCAGGACTTGTTGTGTCTTTCTATGATTATATACTATATATGATAAGGGGAAGTGTGAGGGTTACTACCCAGAACATTAACAAGCTGGAGATTCCGTATGTATGGATATCACTGTGTATAATGAATGGTATTATGGTGCTGGATTATATGTATAATGACTGCAGGGGTATAGGCAGGAATGTTCTTGTATACAGTAATAAGAAAAGTGTATGGTGGCTGAGTAAGTGTGTTACAACAGCTGTATCGGTGAGTATAGTATATATTCTTATATATCTTTCAGCCATGATTTTTGCTATAATAGGCAAAGGTGGAATGTCAGGTATCCATACAGAAGTATTCAGGATTCTGTATCCTAAGGATACAGCACTTATGACACCAGATATGGTAAATGGCATGTCAGTCAGCCTGCTCGTATATGTGGTGTTATTTCCATGGATAATATCTGTTAGTATAGGGCTGTTCCAGTTGACATTGTGTCTGTATACAGGACCAGTATTAAGCTTTGTTATAATCATAATGCTGGAGGGACTATCAGTATTTTCTAATAATATTCTGCTGCCCGGTAACTGGTTAATGGCTGAACGCAGCTCAATATTAGCGTATAAAGGACATAATATATATATAATGCTGCTTATGTCAGTAATACTTGGCATAATATCAGTGATAGCAGGCAATATAAAGTTTAAGAAGAGTGATATATTGTAATCCTGTGATTAACTGTTTGCAAGACAGAAACTATTAATGGTATTATAAAGCTTAAGAAAAGTGATGTGCTGTATGTGCTATAGAAGGGAATAATCAGGTAACAGAAATGTTTTATAGAATAGGGATATGTGATGATGAATACAGTATATGTAAAGAGGTATCACAATATGTCAATAATTATTTCGCTGAGTGTGAAGATTATGCAGATGTATATATGTGGGAATCAGGGGATAGTCTGATAAAAGATCTTGAAGGTGGTACTGTTCTTGATATATTATTTCTTGATATTGAACTGCCTGATATGAATGGTATATCTATTGGCAGATATGTAAGAGAACAGCTTAAGGATTCAGCATTATCTATTGTATATATATCATATAAGACAAGCTATGCCATGCAGCTGTTTAATATTCATCCGTATGATTTCCTTATAAAGCCTGTCAGACAGCAGCAGGTCAGTGACACGATAAGTTCTTTGCTGCAGATTAATAACGAGGACAGACGTTTTTATGTATACAGAGTTAATAAGGTGATTAACAAGGTACTGGTTGGAGATATAGTATATCTGGAAAGTGAAAGAAAGCACATGCGTCTGGTTATGACAGATGGAACCAGCAGGGAATATGTAGGAAAGATAAAGGAAGAGATTAACAATCTTCCTGAATATTTCGTACAGATAGGTCAGTCATATATTGTTAATTACAGGCATATAAGGGAATGCAGACCTGAATATGTAATTATGGATAATGGGACTAAGCTTAGTATCAGCAGAGGATATAAAGCTGATGTAACGGATAAAATTCTGAAACTGGGTGTTTGATTGTGCAAATTATAATAGTATTTATGCTTATAAGAATAATCAGGATAATACTTGCTATTGATTATTCTAATATATTTCTGGATAATAAGAATAAGAAGGCATTGCTGGTTACGATTGTGTTCGTGTATTTGCCGGCTGTTGCAACGGATGTTATATTTGATTCGTTATATATAAGAATAATAGAAGAATTCATTATTATATATCTTATCGTATATACGTATGAGGGTGATATCATAAGGAAACTTATATTATCAGTCATGAATGTGGCGCTGTGCGGTGTCAGTGATATTGTAACATCTTATATAATGTCTGGCACGATTCTTATTCGGAATGGAAGTGCCAGCAGTGAGTTTGTGAGCGTGTTGTTATTGTATCTGTGTATTCTTATAATTAAGAATATGTATAAAGTAAAGACACATGGCAGATTCGGCAGGCATTGGATATATCTTCTGGTGCTTGCCTTGATAAGTATATCGGTATGGTATATTATTGCTGGTGATATTATCATGACACATGATGGAATTATGTTCGTGGGTGGTGCATTGCTTGTGATGAATATAATGTCATACAAGTTATTCGAGTATGTTACTAATTCTTACGAGTATGAGCAGGAGAATATGAAGCTTAAGGAACAGATGGATATATATGAGTGTCAGATAAGCAACAGTATAGCCAATGACAGAGAGGTACGTGAATTAAGGCATGATATGAAACGTCATTTAAAAGAAATCCAGATACTGGCAGCACAAGGGGAATATGGACAGTTAAACCAGTATATACAGGATATGACAGATGATGCCAGTGTACTTGATAATATGATTGGAACCGGCAATGTAGCGCTGGATGGTATTCTTAATTATATGTGCAGCAAAGCGCTGAAGAATAATATACAGGTTACAAGAAAGATAACTGTTCCAGAGGATGCAGAACTTGTTGCATATGATATGAATATTATACTTGGCAATCTGCTTGATAATGCAATCGAGAATGCATTAAAGACAGATGAACCTAAGATAGATATTGTCATAAAGTATCGGATGGGGATGCTGCGTATTAACATTGTTAATAGCTGCATACATGACCAGAATATTATTGATGGCAGATATATATCTACTAAGCTGGATGAGATTAAGAATCATGGATATGGCATGATTAATATCAGGAAATGTGTTGCTAAATACAATGGGACGGTTAAGTTCAGTAATGATGATAAGAGGTTTAAGGCGGAGGTGTTGTTGTATATCTGAGCTTAACGAACAAAATTCAAGGAAAGAGATAAAAGCATTATTAGCTGATGGATTACCGGGGTTAGAGGACACAGATGTCAGAAACCAATGGTTAAATACGAAGAGTGTTACATTTTCTAATGTTTATGAGGCAATAGAGTTATTGCAAAATCTTGAATAATATTAAAAAGACTTCACATACTTGCGTGTAAAGTATGTGAAGTCTTTTTGACAAAATATACCTTTTTGGCTACATAATGTACCCTGCACGGTTATTGCCAGAAAAATGTTATATAATGCAGATATGTATTAGGTACATAAAGACGCTTATGGTAGATATGGGATGCAGCAGTAAAATACTATTATAAGAATTGGCGTCGGAGAGGAGCTTAAGAGAGGAAAAGTCTGATATAAATATAATAACAATAGTATTGATGGAGAAATATATATGAAAGCAAAAAGCAGTATCATTTCATTAATTTTAATTATATGTCTGGTAATATCCACTGTGATAGGATATAAAAAAGGATATATAGGAGATATATTTAATCTTAAAACTAAAAAAATAGTTGATAATGTAACGAATAACAATGAAAGCATAACAAGGACAAGTGAAATTATATACGAAAATGAATCATCTGTTTTAGATATAGGGGATGAGTATGAGATAGAAGATGAAGGAAAAGATTATAGGGGAAATGTAGATAATAAAAACAGCTATAAAATAAAAGAGAAATATATAGATAGTTATATAACCAGAACACTTCCAGAGGGGATGTTTGTGACATTTTATAGTGGGGATGAGAGTGATTATTTAAGCGATGATAAAAGAACGTTTTCAGAAAAATATTCATATGTAATAGTTACGCTAGAGCTTGTTAATGAAAGTAATGAAGAATCAATGACAACATTTATAACACCAACTGTTATGCAAATTGGTTATTTTAATGATGATAATGTATTTACGATGTATGATTATAGGAGAGGTGGCTTGTCTGGTGCTGAAAGCATAAAAGGACACGTAGAACTGCCTATAGGAAGTAAGAATACTGTTAATTTGTGCTATATCATACCAGATGAGTTGCTTGACAGACAATTAGTGGTTGCAGGAATGATAGCGACGTATGATAAAGGCGCACCTAAAGTTCCATATTTCAAGGTGAAGATGTCAGCTGAATAGCAATATAAGAAATACAGGATTATTACATTTAATACAGGCTTGTACCAAATATGACTGGAGAAGGAAATATGAAGACGTTATTAAAAATAGAGTTAGAGAGAGCTTTTAAGAATAAATGGTTTTACATAACATTGTGTATAGAACTGGTATTAGTGATTGCTGATGTATGTACAGTTGCACTTCCAGCACGTATGGCATATGAAGAATTTTATATACCGGTAAGGGATTACCAGATTCCTGGGGCTTATTGTTATTGGATGGTTGTGAATAATGGAACGGTTTATAGATTGTTTCATTTTATTTTTCCATTGCTGATAAGTATTCCATATGTTTTTACAATATATAATGATATTAAAAGTAACTATGTATACAATATAACAAGCAGGATAGATAAAAGCAGATATTATCTGAGTAAATTATTAACACAGTTTATAGTAGGAACGGCAGTTGTGGCTTTTGCACTTATAAGTTCATTTGTATTAACAGCAGCTATATTGCCGCTTGAACATCCGACTAAGGCATCGGCAGAATATAATATATCTGTAACTAAAGCGTTTCCAGAGTTGTTTTATAATCACACCTTTGTTTCTGTTATAGTGTTTATTGTTCTGGAATCAGTTGTATTCGGAATAATAGGCTGTATAGGTTTCATATTCTCATATCTTCTTAATAACGTGATTATGGTAATGCTGTCTTCTTTTATAATATATTATATGGACTTCGTATTATCTAATCTGTGTGGAAGATACGGCTCTCTTATGACAGCATCCAAGATAGGAATATTACATAAGGCATGGGTAACGGGATTGGTTGCTGAACTTATGATCATTGCGGTTACCGCAGTTGTTGTCTGCATAATCAGGATGAAGAAGAAAGATATATTATAAATATGGAGAACTATATATGAAAAAGATAATGAAAATAGCAGGAATCATAATAGCATTTCTTGTTACAACTGTATTAGTGATATCCATTATAAGTGTTAATGTTAAGTATCATAGATATTTTGATATAACAGAGCTTGACGGTAAGGATAAATATACAACGGAATGGGGAAATGTAAGTATAGACGGAGCAAGAATATTAAGCAAGAAAGAGATGATAGGAGAATATCCGGATATTGAATCTTATATAAAGAGTGAAGATGACAGCAAGGGATACGTGATGGTGTATGTAACCTTTGATGTAACTGACGTAGAGAAGTATGATGCAGAGTGGTTCAAGATATGGACAATAGAAGCGGACAAGATATGGTCTAATGGCAGAGATATGATTGTTAACAGCGTTATGAATAGCAATAATAAGATAACAGAAAATAAAGAATATCAAATGTATTGTGTTTTCGGTTTAACACCTCAAAATATCCAGTTAGAGAAGTATGATGATGTACATAATCTTGACTTCAGAATAATGATTAATCATAATCCGATAATTTATTATAAACTGGGCAGAATCAAATAAAATGAAGGGAAACTATTATTATGTGGATTTTATGAGTTGGATTGTGTTATACCATTTTTAGTGGTGGTTGGTGATACGGAAGGGAATGGGGTTATGAAAGAGTTTCTGACTTTCTTTAGATATCAGAATAAAGCAGGAAAATTATACAAATGGATGCTGCTTATCGCGTTGACAGCGTTTTCATTTACGTGTGCTTATATAAGGACTTTCTTTAATGAGTATTATGTTGGATTGTGTGCTAAAGATATGCTGGTATTTTTCTCAAGAGATGGAATAATTCTTGCAATGACTGGAGGTATCAGTACGATTAGAGGACTACTGTTTACGTATGTGGATGATAATCCCAATGTTATTGTAAGGTATAATTCCAAAATGAAAGTTTTCGTTTATCAGAGCATGTCACTACTCATAATTACTTTGATAGATATGGTAGTGTTATATGCAGTTGGAATTATATCAGCATATATTATACTTGGGGTATATGATAACTGGCATATTGATGGAAGTTTGTTTTACAATACTGTAACAAGAAAAGGCTTTTCTGCTGATATAGGTGTATATGAAGCTGTTATATATATTGTGTTTATATTAAGAAAGACTGTTATAGTATGGTGTGCTGGTATAATCAGCCTTTTAGTGGAATATATCACAGACTGGATAAGGGTAGCCATTCTTGCAACAGTATTCATATATGGCGTAAGTATAACAACTCATTTTTCTATAAGCAGACTGGATCTTAGAATACTGGATATATATAATATGCCAAAGACTGTTATGTATACAGCATTAATTGCGCTGGCTGGAATACTGTTTGTTATTGCAGGAACTGTATTGTCACGAAGAAGGCAGTACTATAGGTAAAAGCAGCATGCGAAGCAGGGCGAGCTAGCGCGATAGCGCGGGTTCGTGAGTGTAAGGGTTGAGAAAGAATAAATTAGGATATAGTGAGCGCAGAAGAATTAGACAGGATAGGGAAAATATATGAATATCAGTAGATTTATAAAAAATGATATAAAAAGATTTTTAATACACAACAGATATCGCATGATTCTATGTGTTATTATAGTATTCTCACTTATGGCAGCATTCTATATGCATACAGGTGTCATAAGTTCTGTAAAGAAT
>ENA-OQOA01000525-OQOA01000525.1-human-gut-metagenome-genome-assembly--contig:-NODE-525-length-16220-cov-3.376064_pt1 | contig 16220 bp, 16 predicted proteins | sample MGYA00242633_ERZ504888 | MGnify/ENA primary metagenome ERZ504888 (study PRJEB26092, sample SAMD00036372) | human gut metagenome | host: Homo sapiens | study: EMG produced TPA metagenomics assembly of... | reverse complement strand
GGCTACCCATATCAAGCAACTGACCTTTCAAATGAACAGTATTCGCCAATTCTTGCTTAGTTCCACTGTTGCAGGAACCCAGGCAACAGCATAATGCTGCTGTTGCCATCATAATCGTTAATTTTTTCATTAAAATATCTTTTATCTTATGTTAGGAATCATATCAGGATTAAAACGAAGTACAGTGGGTGGAATAGGCAAAATATATTTAGGACTATTGGGTTCCAATTTGTACTCTACACCATTCACCTCATGCACAATAGTCTTTGCAAATTCAGGTTCACGATTCAAACGTTTCAAGTCAATCAAGCGGGTACAGCCAAGCATAGGCATTTCCCGTCTTCTTTCCTCCAAGACTTTTACCAATGCATCCTTGTTATCATTTGCAACCAAAGGTACATTATCAATAATACGACTATCACGCAAGGTGTTAATATATTCCATAGCTTTGTCTTTACTACCTATACGAGCTTCACACTCTGCTGCTATCAGATACATTTCCGGAGTAGACATAGCCATGTTGGCATAAATATAAGGTGCCCAAAGAGGATAATCCAAATCTATTCCACCTAAATATTTCGTAAAATACAACAGATAACGCTGATCCCTTTCCTGATCATACAAGGACGCCAATTCTTCAGAAGCATATGCAGTAGCACTAAATCCAAAAGTCCATGGAGCCAAACGAATATAAATATTTTCCGGATTCTCATCTCCATCCGGAACATCGATCCTACCAATATATTTATCACGATCCACTACTTTATACGGGAAAAGACTCATCAAAGTTGAATTATTCTGTAATGAGATCACCGCATTCTCCAAAGCTTTTTTGTAATCTCCCATATAAAGATACATACGTGCCAACATCCCGTACCCCACCGGCTTAGATGCACGATAGGCATTCAACACCGGTTTTTCCGGTAAATTAGGAGCAGCCTCATCCAGATCTGTCTTAATTTGATCATATACTTCCTGCACTGTAGCGCGCTGCAAATTTGTTTTATTGATATTTTTATCCAACATCAATGGAACGCCAGGATCTGTAGCAGCAGTCGACGGATCGTAATGATTAGCATAAGCATTAACCAAAGTCAAATACTCAAAAGCACGCCCAACCAATGCTTCAGCCCTCAATTGCTTTTTATGTTCTTCAGTATCTTGAGTAGCTCCCATTATATCATCAATAACTACGTTATAATAATAAATACGATTATAGGAGTATTCCCAAAGACCGTCACTCTCTCCTTCTCCAAAGATTTCACTATTAAACGCATATAAATGCTGGTTCGGCAACTCCAGAGAAACAAATCCTCCAGTCATATCATCTTCATAAGGCATGAAAACATCATCTGTCATAAAGTTAGGATATGATTCTGAAGCTTTTAGCAATTGAGCATAATTCAATAAACGTTCATAGTCTTCACTCTTTTCCGGAATTACAATCCCTTTAGGTTGTATATCCAAATAATCATCACATGACATTATAGGTAACGCCAAACATGCACAAAGTAAAAATTTATATAATTTCATATTTATCTATTCAATCATTTAAAAATTAAGGGACAAACCAATTGTATAAGTAGTAGGATTCGGAAGAGTCAATGCTCCCCATCCATACCCCGATGTAGTATACGCTTCCGGATCAATATCTCCGTTAGCAGCCCACCACCACACATTACTAATTTGACAAGTCACTGCGGCCGATTCTATAAAATATTTCCTCAACCAATTCTTTGGCAAATTGTAACTCAATGAGATATCTCTCAATTTGATATAATCTGCCTTTTTTACATGAATGTCTGCCGAATACCATGTCTGAGCATCTGTATAATAAATATTCCTATTGAAAGACGGAGCTACTCCTGGAATATTTTCATCCCCCGGTTTCCTCCAATGGTTTAAAGCCTTACGAGTAAGATTCGCACTCGGTGCACCACCCATATATCCAGCTACAACATCACGTAACACATGACCACCATAATATACAAACATAAATGAAAAATCAAAATCACGATAAGAGAAGAAATTTTTCAATGATGCCGTATACTTTGGAGTACGAGTTCCAGAATACACCATATCATCAATAGAACTTACTTTTGAAACTTTTTCTCCTTCTTTATTATACACCAACACATTCCCATTTGTCGGATTAAGTCCTGCATAACGATAACTAAAGACACTATTAATAGGGTAACCAACAGCTGCTACATTATATGCACTATAATAAAAAACCGTTTCTTTCGTACCTTCTAAATTAGTCAATTCATTTTTATTATAACTAAACATTAAATTTGTCCCCCAAGTAAAATTCTTATTTTGAATATTTACACTCTGTAATGACAATTCTACACCTCTATTAAACATCGAGCCATAATTTTGCAATAAACTTGCCCAACCTAAAGTCGGATCCGCATTACGATTTCCTAACAAGTCCGTCGTTTTCTTATAATAATAATCAATACTACCGCTTAAACGAGAATTGAATACAGAAAAATCAAGCCCCACATTGGTAGAAGCCGTTTTCTCCCAACGAAGTTGAGAATTGGGTGGATTCTTTATATACGAACCAAAATCTCCAACCCAATCATTATATCCGCTATCAACCACAGTCATATACGGTCCTGCATTTTTAGGAACATTACCACCCACACCATAAGTCATACGCAAGTTCAAACGATTCAACCACGTGCAATCTTCCATAAAAGGCTCATTAGCTATCTGCCAACTACCACCAACGGACCACAACGGACGATACTGATATTTAGGATCAGTACCAAATAAATTAGATTGATCGATACGAATACTTCCAGTTAATGAATAACGTTCGTCAAATGTATATGAACCATTAGCATAAAAAGAAACATATCGGTCTTCTGTATGAGTCAATGCATTATATTCACCATAGACCCAATTAAACGACCCCAACAAAGCTTCAGTACCATTAATAGGAGACATAACTAACGGATTTATAGGTTTTACTCCCAAGCTATTATCATCATATCCCATATAATAATTCTGCGCACCAGTACGACGCACCAACCGACGTTCAGCACCGCCCAACGCAGATATAGCATGTTTTCCCAATATACGATTAAAGTTCACCTGAGCACGCATTGTATACGAATAAGATTCATAACGACTTTCATCCAATTGGCCACCTTTAGGGACATTCAGTGTAAGGCTTCCTGTTGCCGCATCATATTGAGCTGCATCATTTATCATATTACGCACTTTATATGACATATTACTATATAAAGTACGATTTTTATCATAAGTCCCTTCTGTCTGATATTTTAAATCAATATTAAGACCTTCTAGAATTTTAAATTTCAATCCTGCATGCAAACGATAATAATTGGAATTATTATGATAGCTTTCTTCTGCACGATTCTTTATCGGACTATATGTTTCATCCATCAAACCTATACTTTGCAAACGTTGCAATTCATAATCTGATTTAGTACGTTGAAAATCTAGTGGATTTCCCTGTAAATCCCTTAACATATAATAACTAGGATAACTACTCATCAAGCTGCTATAACTACCTGCTCCATTATCACCCTTTGAACGATAAAAGCTTCCTGTAACTCCAAAATCAGCCGATAACCAATCAAAAAAATCCACATCATCTTTTAGGCTAAATCCAATACGATCTTTACTTTGATACTTTTGATTACCATAATCACCCATATAATTAACAGTAGCCATGTATCGATTTTTATTAGATCCACCAGAAATAGCTAAATTATGCTGATGAACAATACCTACACGCGCAAATTCATCTTCTATTTGTTTACGATTATCATTTGTACGATAAGGTAACAGAGCATCTGCCAATTGACCATCTGTCAGTTGACCTAGTTCATGCTGATACAATAAGCTAACTACCGGATTTACAGCTTGACGCTTATTCAAATTCTCATAAGCCGTATGATAATAATCAAACCCCTCAATCTGCATATCTACCAGCTCGGAACTACTCATCAAATTCAAATAATCAAAATCCGGTTTTGGAGACAACTTAATACTACCATTATAACTTACTTTAGTTTTACCTTCCTGTCCACGTTTAGTTGTAATAACAATTACACCATTAGCCGCACGGGCACCATAAATAGAACTTGCAGCAGCATCCTTCAATACTGTTATATTTTGTACATCTGTAGGATTTATTGATGCTAAATCACCTTCATAAGGCATACCATCAACCACATACAATGGCTTTGTATTTCCCATATAAGTAGTAATACCACGAATAACAACATCATTACTGTTGCTTGAAGTTTTATTTATACCTGCTACCAATCCTTCAATACGTGACAACACATCCGTTTCCAGTTTACCCTTCGTACTTTTCTCTGAAATCACAGAATAAGATCCTGTTGCTCGTTCTTTGGACAAAGTCTGATAGCCAGTTACTACAACATCCGCCAGTGCAGTGGCATTAGTTTCCATTTTCACATTCACCACTTTCTTACCAGCTTGTACCTTGACTACTTTATCTGCCATTCCAACAAAGTAAATGACACTAAATCACCAGGAGTAACCCGCAAACTATACCGACCATCTATATCGGTTACAGTACCCTGACTTGTACCTCCAATCATAATGGTAGCTCCAATAATACTTTCTCCGGTTTCATCCATAACCACACCTGTCATATAAAAGGGTTCATGTTTTCCGGTTGTTTTCTCAGCCTTTGAAGGTAAAATAAGAATCAAATTTCTTTTTACTTCATATCGTAATGAAGTCTGTTTACAAAAATCGTCCAAAACCGCATTCAAAGAAGTTTTGGTGTAAAATAAACTTACCCGTTTTCCTGAATCAATATTTTCTTCATCGTAAACAAAATGGATCTTTGCTTCCCTTTGCAGTTGATCCAAGGCTGTTCTGATTAAAACATTGTTCACATTGATAGTCACTTTAGTATCCGTTTGGGCAAATGCTTCACCCACCGAACAACAAAATACTATCAATGCAACAAAGCATTTCACCATGAGGCCTTTGCGACAGATAGTTTCGCTCAAAAGTTTTGTACTCATAATTGTTTGTTGATTTATTATTAAAAAAAGTCAATTCTCTCCTATCATTTTACTTTCTCATTCGTGCTTATCTTCAATGTAAATCGTTTCTCCTTCGCGGGTAAAATGTACATTAGACACTCTCTCAATTACTTCAATAGCAAAATTTAACTCTTCATCCCTGAAGATGATACCTGCAAATCTTTTATCTTTCAAAGATTCATTTTTAAAATAGATATCTACATTATACCACCGTGACAGTTGGGCAACAATTTCAGACAAAGACGTATTACGAAACTCATAATTTCCCTTCGCCCAAGAAGTAAATAGATAAGCAGGCACATCACGTGTCACTATATCATCATTATCCAGTTCAATAACCGCTTGTTGGTCAGGATTTAACACAACCGAAACTTTAGCTGTACTTACTTTAATACGCCCTTCTGCAAGAGTTGTATATACCTTATAATCAGGATAAGCAGATATATTAAAACTTGTACCAAGTACCTCCACCGAATGTCTGTTTGTATGAACTATAAAAGGATGTTTAGCATCTTTCGCCACTTCAAAAAAAGCTTCCCCTTCTAGAAATACTTCTCTTTTTTCTCCAACGAAAGAAGTTGGATAACGTAAAAGACTTTCAGCATTCATCCATATCCTTGTTCCATCCGATAAAATCAACTGATATTCCCCTCCTCTTGGAATAGCCAGTGTATTAATCTGAGGAGTTGAAGAAACCTCTTCCACTTTTTTATAAGTCAATAATTGATTGGCATTATTATTGATTACAGTAGAATTTACATTAGAAATAGTACCTTTTTTAACAGACAAGTCCACTTTTTCTCCATTCTCTAAAGTAAGGATAGCCTTGCGGCTGCCTGTTTCCGGAAATGAAATCACAGCAGCCACTACAGCCTCCTTGTTTTGCGTGTTATTGTGGAGAGAGAATATATGACTAATTCCTAAAATAAGAAAAAGAAGAGCCGCTGATGCCGCTACACAATATAAACTGATACGGCGTTTCCTTCTTTTTTCAAGCTTGTATTGCAGGTTTTCCCATGAACGTTCATGATCATATTGACAACGAAATTCTTCTTTTCGCTGCGCTATATAATACTCAAAAGACTTTTTGTTCTTTTTTGGATTCTCTTTGTTCATCGATTACTTTCTTTTAATAAAAGAGAGCCCAAATTAATAAATGGGTGACAGGAAAAGAAGAAAAATTTAATTTTAGTAAAACAGTGAGTGTAGATTGTATTCTTTTCTTAATTGTCTCAAGGCTCTTGTCAGATGAGTTTTTTAGGGTATTTCACAGAAATATGGAGTTCTTCAGCCGCTTCTTTATATTTCTTATTTTCCATAATGACAGCTCTCACTACTTGTAATTCCTGACGAGGTAATTTTTTGTAATTTTTCCAATATAACTTATTTCGTTCCTCTTGCTCCTCTTCATCTATAGACTCTTCAGGAATACTCATATCAAGACCTGAGAGTTCCTCCATAGATAACATGTTATTTTTCTGTAAAGTATTGATTGCCGCATTCCGCACAGACAAATAAAGATAGTAACGAAGATTTTTGATTTATTTTCAAGTAATATTTCTTCTCCCAAAAATAGATAAAGAAATCCTGCACAATATCTTCAGCCATCTCAAAAGAATCGGTCAGTTGCACTGCATATATACATAATTTCATGTGATAAGCATCAAATAATAAACGAAAAGCCTCCTTGGGAGATGTCCGGAACAACTCCAAGATATACTTATCCTTTTCGCTATTATCTTTTAAATTTATCACCATGATAATACACTAATAGATATAAAAACTGAAAAAAGGTTCTATAAATCATTAGATTTACAGAACCTTTCATATGTTAAAGGGTGACTAGTGGGATTCGAACCCACGACATTCAGAACCACAATCTGACGCTCTAACCGACTGAACTATAGTCACCATGTTAGGCTTTCCTTTCGAAAGCGATGCAAAGGTACTGTTTTTTTTATATCCGCAAACTTTTTGAGGAAAAATTATTCAAAAAAAATACTCTTTTATGCCTCCATTCGATTTCCCTAATAAATTCTCAGTTCCTTTCAAGAAACGTTTCATCACATTAAGTTCCTCATTATGAATGGATTTATTTATAAAAGTAACAGGATATAATTCAAAGTTCTTTTTTTACTAAAACTGGTCTCGAAGTCCAAACCAACGCATATTCACAATTCACTAAACGAGTTATTCGAAAAATCCGTTGCAACTTCAATCTCACCATAGCTCCTCCATCCGTTTTTTCTTTCGACATATTTGAGATAAAATTACCTAATGAATAAACAATGACATGCCGGGCAGGAGTCCGGGAGTCTTTTACAATTTCCATAGGCTGGAGTACATGCGGATGCGAACCTATTACATGATCAACTCCTTGTCCAATCAACCAGCCAGCCAGTTCACGCTCCGATCGTTCAGGGAACGAACAATATTCCACTCCCCAATGCATACAGGCTATAATAACATCAGGAAGTTTCCTGCGCGCATCAAGAATATCTTTTTTATCTGTTCCCGATTAATATAATTAACCATATTCGGAGCATCAGTCTTCAAGCCATTCGTTCCATAAGTATAGTTCAACAATACAATTCTAAAACCATTTTTCTCAATCAATAACGGGTAGTTCCTATGGCGTTCTTCCGGGTTCCTATAGGTCCCAGCATGATGTATTTTCAAAGAATCCAGCATCAGGATAGTACGTTCCAGCCCCAGTTTCCCCTTATCCAGACAATGATTGTTAGCGGTCAGCAATACATCAAATCCGGCTTCCTTTATGGCATAAAGATATTCGTCCGGAGCACTGAACACCGGATACCCTCTATAAGGCTTTCCTCCCAATGTCACCTCCAAGTTCCCTATAGCCATATCCGCCTCACTTATTTCTTTCTTCACATGACGGAAACAATCATTATAATTATACCCGTCTCCTTGCCTGGCTGCATCAATTTGAGCCTGATGTTGCATCAAATCACCGACAAACAACAAAGAGATCTGATCTTGCGCCGATAGCGACAAACCAAACCATAGCAAAAAAAGAATGAAGATCTGTTTCATCTATTCTAATATTAAAGGGTACAAGATAGGAAAAAATTCGTAAAGAACAAAGTTCTACACTAATTTACAGTTTTCATACGCTTGAATTCCGTAGGAGCAACCCCGAACTGTGCCAACAGGCTTCACTAACCTGTACCCGTTCTGAAACAGCAGTACCATCGTTTTTTTCAAGCGAATAATACAAATAAAAATTAGAAAGAGGGTCTACAAGCATTTGCAACAAATCTTTATATATCACACACATGCCTTATTGATGACAATGACCCCAACAGAAACCACGTCAGCAAGCATGCCAACCGCCAGTCCAAAAGACAAGGACATTTAAAAAAAGACCAAGACGTTTTTAAAAAAGACGGCGGCCTTTTAAAAAAAGCTCGTCACCTTTTTTAAAAATGACCTGATCTTTTTTACCACAGCCGGAATCCGCCATATTCCATAAAGGTACAAATCCTCTATGCGCACTTCTTACAAGAAAAAAAGCCTAAAAATAGCCTACTTTACATCAAAACGGAATAGCCTATAAAAAGAATATATATAACTGTTTTCAAGCCTCTTATGCAAAATTCAGCTTCAAAATATAATGAGGGCATAAGAGCATAAGTGAGAGCAATATTTTTTACCCCTCACCATCTAAATCTTTTATAATAAACCTATTATACATGCAGTGAGAGCATGAGGGCATAAATGTCCCGAACTTCCCAGCGAGAAAGACCTATACATCAAGGACACTCCCGAAAATATAGTCATTCCGAAGAACAAAATAATCTTTTTAAGAGCGAAAATCCTTCCTTATAATTTTACAGGTAAGTCCGAAAAACAGGCATAACTTTTGTTCATGAAAACAAGTGTGTCAAAAGCAGGTCAGCTTATCCTGTAAGCATTACCAAACTTTTGACACATTCTTTTTTATCCAGCAAGCTTCGCAAAGCATGTGGCACTTATTTGTAAATGGCCTTTTTTCCAGCCAGCAACGTATTCTTCATTAAAGATACAATCGTCATAGGTCCCACACCGCCCGGCACCGGAGTGATATAAGAACATTTGGGAGCCACTTCATCAAATTTCACATCCCCGGTCAGTTTGAATCCGGATTTCTTTGTAGCATCCAGCACACGGGTAGTACCTACATCAATAATGACCGCACCTTCTTTCACCATCTCAGCCTTTACAAAATTAGGCTGACCCAGTGCAGCAATGATAATGTCAGCTTCCTGACATTCTTTTACCAAATCCTTGCTGCGGCTGTGACAAACAGTTACAGTGGCATCACCCGGATAAGCCTTCTGCATCATCAGACTTGCCATAGGCTTACCTACAATGTTACTGCGGCCCAATACCACACATTTTTTTCCTTGGGTTTCAATGTTGTAACGCTTCAGCAATTCAAGAATACCGTTAGGAGTAGCAGATACATAGCAAGGAAGACCAATGGACATACGGCCTACATTGATAGGGTGAAAACCATCCACATCTTTCCGATAGTCAATGGTTTCAATCACTTTCTGCTCGGAAATATGTTTCGGCAAAGGGAGCTGTACAATGAAACCATCCACGTCAGCATCCTCATTCAGTTCTCTGACCTTTGCCAATAATTCTTCTTCCGTCACATCCGCTTCATAGCGAATCAGACTGGATTTGAAACCACATACCTCACAAGCCTTTACCTTGGCCGCTACGTATGTTTCACTTCCTCCGTCGTGTCCGACGAGAATTGCAGCTAAATGGGGACGCTTGCCACCTTTAGCCACGATTTCGGCAACTTCCGCAGCAATTTCCTGCTTCACCAGTTCCGAAATAGCTTTTCCATCAATTAGTTGCATACTATCTATTTACTTATAAATTATTCATTGAGCAACAAATGTAGTATAAATCAGCCATGCAGCATAATAAAAAAAGGAGAAAGTTTCACACTTTCTCCCTTATCTGTTTATTCAAGCATCACTTTTTAAGTTTCGGCATCATCTTACCCATCTTACTGCCGGTCACCATCTTCATCATCTTGCGAGTCTGGTCAAACTGTTTCAACAGACGGTTTACCTCCTGAATGCTGGTTCCACTACCTTTGGCTATACGTGTACGGCGCGTTCCGTTCAGAATTTCAGGATTTGTACGTTCCTGCGGAGTCATGGAATAAATAATCGCTTCAATACTCTTGAACGCATTATCATCGATATCAATATCTTTGATAGCTTTCCCCACACCCGGAATCATGGATGCAAGTTCTTTCAAATTACCCATCTTCTTAATCTGATGAATCTGGCTCAAGAAATCATTAAAGTCGAACTGATTCTTGGCAATCTTCTTCTGAAGACGCTTTGCCTCTTCCTCGTCATATTGCTCCTGCGCACGCTCTACCAAAGACACGATATCACCCATGCCGAGAATACGGTCTGCCATACGTGCAGGATGGAACTGGTCGATAGCATCCAACTTTTCGCCGGTACCCACAAACTTGATAGGCTTGTTTACCACGGTACGGATAGAAAGAGCAGCACCGCCACGGGTGTCACCATCCAACTTGGTCAGCACGACGCCGTTAAAGTCCAGACGTTCATTAAACTCACGAGCTGTATTCACCGCATCCTGACCGGTCATTGAATCGACCACAAACAAAGTTTCATCCGGATTTATCGCTTTCTTGATAGCCTCAATCTCGTTCATCATCTGCTCATCGATAGCCAGACGGCCGGCTGTATCGACAATGACCAAATCATACCCTTTCGCTTTTGCTTCATGAATAGCGTTCAATGCAATCTGCACCGGATTCTTGCTGTCCAACTCACTATATACAGGAACCTCGATTTGTTCTCCCAATACTCTTAACTGTTCGATAGCAGCGGGACGATAGACGTCACAAGCCACCAACAGCGGCTTACGGTTCTTCTTGGTTTTCAGCATACGGGCCAGTTTACCGGAGAAAGTAGTCTTACCGGAACCTTGCAGACCTGACATCAGGATAACTGCCGGACGACTTTCCAACACCAATTCGGCAGTTTCACCACCCATCAATGCGGTCAGTTCATCATGTACAATCTTTACCATCAACTGGCTGGGCTTCACAGCCGTAAGCACATTCTGCCCTAAAGCTTTTTCTTTCACTGTATCAGTAAAGCCTTTGGCGACCTTATAGTTCACGTCAGCATCCAACAAAGCTTTACGCACATCCTTCAACGTTTCCGCTACATTAATCTCGGTGATTTTTCCCTCACCTTTCAGAATCTTAAAAGACCGTTCCAGTCTCTCACTTAAATTATCGAACATATATCTTTAATTATAAATTACGAATTATGATTGCCTGTCGTTCTTTTACTAAACCTTCAGAATAACAACAGGGTGCAAAAATCAAAAAACTTATGAACCTTATATCTTTTATTCTGCCATTTTGCTTTTTCAAGTAAATAACGCTGCTAAGCAGTAACAAACTATAGTACACCACCTCTATGGAGAAACAAACCGAAACCGGTGCTTTCACTACCATGCCTATCCACAGAATGTAAAGGGTATAGAACACCAAAGTCCCCATTTCAAGTATCAGAGCAGCCTGCGTATTTCCAGTTCCCGAAATGGCATTGAAATAGACATTCGCCACCGATGCGATGACCATTGCCACAGCAATGACATACAACGAAGGCACGGATTCCACCAGCAAGGCCTGCTCATTGGTATAAACCGAAAGCATAGCATGAGGGAAAAGTACCACTATGGCCACACAGACTATCATGATGAAGAACGACATCCGTGCGATACGCCAAATCAAGCGCATGACATGGGCTATTCCTCCCGCACCGATCAGATTGCTGACCAAGGAATTGGTAGTAGTAGATAGTGCCTGAACCGGAATGAGCATCACGATATAGATACTACGTACGATATTGGCAATCGCTAGCTCGCGTTGTCCCAACCGTTCTATCGCGATGAAAAAGACAAACCAAGTAGCCATGGCCAAAAAATATTGTACCATGGTAAAACACGATATACTCAGAATCCTTCCCAATAAAGAGAAATCAATCTTCTGCCAGTGATTCAAGCCGAATTTCTTAAAATCCACCTTTGCGTAGGTATAAATCAAGAAGAAAGCCAATGAAGCGGCTTCAGCCATCACCGAAGCGATAGCTGCTCCTTTAATCCCCATCTCCGGCATTCCAAACTTACCGAAAATCAAAATATAGTCCAACAACACATTCACCAATGCCATGACCACCGCATTCATCGTCAGCACTTTAGTACGTGTAATGCCAATATACAGCGCACGGAACATCACGTTGATAAAAGCGAAGAAAAAACCAAAGATACGCCAGTTGAGGAATTCCATGGTGGCGTCAAAAATGGAATCAGATGAGATGAGCAGACGGACAACAGATGGAGCCAACAGATGAGTCAGCCCGAACATGAGCACCGCCAGCCCCAGCAAGAATGTCCCTCCCTGTATCATCACAGGGCCTACATCTTTGTAACGCCCTTCACCATTACGACGGGCAATCAAAATTTGTGAACCGATACTAAAGCCAAAAGCAATAGTAAAGACACAGATATAAAACAATCCACCCATGGCGGAAGCTCCCAGTTCGACTTCCCCCACTCTACCCAGGAAAGCCGTATCCGTCACATTTATAATGTTTTGCGCTAATAATCCGAGAAAAATCGGATAACTCACGTTCCATATTTCTTTGTTAGTATACATATAAAAAATTTGTATTGCGTAAAAGGGTTACAAAGATACAACATTCTTCTCAATCCACCATGCTGAATGTGGTGAAGAATCTGTAAACAGGCAAAGAATTTATTCCTGGAAATAACCATTCCGGAACAAAAGGCATATCATGTCCAAACTATGCTGGAAACTTCCGGGAACTTCCAGCATAGTTGGCAAAAGTTTCCAGCATAGTTTGAAAAAACGACCCGAGCGTTGACAGAACATGACGGACGTTTTTTTCAAAGAACCCTTAAGGGAGTTTTTCTTTGTTTCTTTCTTTGTTTTAATATAATAAGGTAGAAAATCCACGATAAGTCCACAACTTGTCCACAGCATAGGCATTAACCTACTATAAGACAAAGAATTAATTAAAAAAAGTTCGTCCACAAGTAATCCACAAGGCACTCAACAGCTAAAAAACACTCAGAAAATCATGGGTCAAAAGCCTTCTAGAAATAAACGAAGAAAATTAAATAGTTTCTACTGAAACAGTTGATTTTTTCAATAGATTATGCAAATAATTGCACAAAAGGTTTGTCCGCGTGTTATTTTATCCTACCTTTGCGCCCGCAAACAAAAAAATTAAGTAATAAATGAAGAAACTATTATTAATTAGCGCAGCGACGCTAATCGTTTCAAATTCAACTTTCGCAGGAGGTATTTTAACCAATACAAATCAACATGCAGCTTTTCTCCGTATGCTATCCCGTGGTGCTACTACAGAAATAGATGGTGCTTTGTCTAATCCTGCCGGACTGGCTTTCTTACCCAAAGACGGATTCCATGTAGGATTGAGCATTCAAAGTGCTTATCAGACTAGAAATATTGATGCCAGTTTTATGACATACAACGGGGTTAGCGCCACAGGTCCTACCGTTTCAGACAAGCCTTTCGAAAAATATTATGAAGGAACGGCAGCCGCACCGGTTATTCCCAGTTTATTTGCAGCCTATAAAAAAGACAAATGGACTATTTCAGGTTTCTTCGCTATTACCGCCGGAGGTGGAAAAGCATCTTTCGATGACGGATTGCCTATGTTTGAATCTGCGGCCATGGCCGGTATTTTTCAGAATAGTGTGAAAGCACATCAGGCAAACCCACAAAGTCCGATAATCGTTCCCGGCATGTATGATATCACAAGCGCCATGGATGGTAAACAATATATTTACTCTTTACAGTTGGGATTATCCTATAAAGCTACCGAATGGCTTTCTGTATTCGGTGGAGGACGTATGAACTATTTTACAGGCGGTTATAAAGGATTCTTAAATGCCATTGTGAAAGGAACAGATACCAACCTGTTGCCACTCGCTCTGAACTGTGACCAAACAGGTTGGGGACTCACTCCTGTAATCGGTGCAGATGTTAAATTGGGCAAACTGAATATCGGTGCTAAATATGAGTTCAAGACCAATCTGAATATCGAAAACAATACAAAGAACTTACAATATCCACCCAGTGCCAAAGATATGGTAGCCCCCTACGAACACGGTGTGAATACTCCCAATGACATCCCAGCCATGCTCTCCATTGCAGCCGCCTACGAATTCCTTCCGGTACTTCGTGCTTCTGTAGAATATCATTTCTATGATGATAAAAACGCAGGTATGGCAAACGGTAAACAAAAATATCTGACTAAAGGAACCAATGAATACTTGGCAGGTATCGAGTTTGATGTAACCAAGCAACTGACCCTCAGCTGTGGTGGACAGATCACTGACTACGGACTATCAGATAACTATCAATCAGATACTAGTTTCTCTTGTGATTCTTACTCTTTGGGAGTCGGAGCCAAAATAAAAATGAACAAGCATCTCAATCTGAATGTCGGCTATATGTGGACTAATTATGAGGATTATACCAAGAAGTCAACCAACTATAACGGAACCGGATTACCCGGAACAAATGTATACAGCCGTACTAACAAAGTATTCGGTTTAAGTGCAGATTATAGTTTCTAATCCCTGTATATGAAATAAAAAAGAAGGCCATACCTAAACAACTGAGGTATGGCTTTTTTTTTACAAAAAACTCCAAAGAAACTGATAATCTTTCAGCCGCACCCGCAACTGTTTCAACGACCGGGTGATATGAAATTCCACAGTCTTTACAGAAATATCCAATCGCAAAGCAATTTCCTTGTTCGGTAAATTTTTTCATCCGGCTCAAAATAAACACCTCCCTGCTTGTAGGAGGCAGTTCACTAATAGCTTCCTGCACCAAAAGCCTGTATCTCATCACAAAACAATTTATCGGGATCACAAGCCTCCAAAGTCGAGATACGCAAAGCCAGCTCTTTCTGCCGTATATCTCCTATATGCTGCTCGGCACGCATACGTACCTCCAAGTGTTGCAAATGATTCAGTGAACGATTTTTTATGGCTGTCAACAACAATGCGGAAATATTCGTATCCTCCCGCAATTCATTCCGGTGCTCCCACACATTGGTAAACGCCCCCATTACAATATCCTCAGCCTCTTCCTTGTCCCTGACGTACGAGTAAGCAAACTGAATAAACTGTTGCTGACGTTTACTAAACACCTCCGTCAGTTCTGACATAAAAATATTCCCCGTTTCTTTCATCTAACTAATTTTCTGTATCCGTTTCTAAATCTTGATATAGATGCCTTTTTTATATAAAATATGAACAATGCTCCAACAGAATATAATATAGATCAAAGCATAGACTAATGAGCTGGGATAATCCCCCAATGCCGGAGCCAGCATCTTTTCATAAATAAAGGCACTCACGCCCGTAGCACCCAATGCGATTCCCATTGTTTCCGCAAACACATAAATAAACAAAGGATTCACTCCGAATGACCGGAAAAAAGCACACCAGTTCTGATATCCTTTCATATCAATAATCCAAATGAGCAGAGCCAAAAAACTGGACGCCAATCCACAAGTTATAATAACAAAAGTAGGCGACCACACTTTTTTATTAATAGGGCAGCCATAACTTAACAGAAAGCCGGCAAATGTAAGTATAGTTCCTATCAGAAACAACCGCTGTATCTTTTCGGCATTATCTTTAGCGGAAAGCAACAACTTTCCACAATAAAATCCTACCATCACATGGCACACCGCAGGAACAGTACTCAGCAGCCCTTCCGGATCAAACGCCATTCCGCCCTCATGGTACATATGGGGATGTGCCCAATGCCCATGCGTCAAAACGAGCCACAACATTGGTTTCCGACTGGTTGAAGCCGTCTCCCGTAGCCAATAAAGAAATAGCGGCCAAAGTCACCAAAATGATAGCAGGAAAATATTTTATGCTTCACCGTTATAGCAACCAGACTGGTCACACCCGTATCCCTATAGCGAGCCGTTGCATGACTCCCAGATAGCGCCATTCTTCAAAATTCAGATGATGTGTAAAAACAGACTTAGCTAAAAG
>ENA-OQOA01000524-OQOA01000524.1-human-gut-metagenome-genome-assembly--contig:-NODE-524-length-16260-cov-4.660262_pt1 | contig 16260 bp, 8 predicted proteins | sample MGYA00242633_ERZ504888 | MGnify/ENA primary metagenome ERZ504888 (study PRJEB26092, sample SAMD00036372) | human gut metagenome | host: Homo sapiens | study: EMG produced TPA metagenomics assembly of... | reverse complement strand
CAAGGGCGCTCACGGAGAAGCGAAAGCACAGCGATAGTATCGCTCTGGCAAAAGAGTCTGCGCATCACTGTGCGGCGGCTTTGCCGTAACTGGCTTGCCCTCTCCGTCACGCCTGCGGCGTGCCACCTCTCCCAAAGGGAGAGGCCTTGGCAGGCCGGGCAGCTCTGCGCTGGACGCCCGAGGTCCGATATGGCGCAAAAGGGCGGGCCTTGCTACAGAGGGCAGCGGCTTCTGGACAACGCACCTTGTCAAGCTGCCGCTGCCCTGGACAGCGGAGCACTCCTGTTCCCGAGACATCGTGCTTTGCTTGTTCAGGCGAAAGCTGACCGGCACGCCAGAGGCTCCCCCTCTGGGGGAGCTGGCGCGAAGCGCCTGAGAGGGCAAGGGCGCAGACGGAGAGGTTTCGTCTACGGCAGCGTCGAAACCAGACAGAAGAATAGCAAATACCAAAAATTACCAAATGACAAGTCGAAACATTTTCTGACGAAGAGACATGGATTTTCCCCCTTCGACAGGGCGAATCGGTTACAATAGCCGCAGACGCGGCATTGGGATCGGCCGCGCGCGGAGAGGAGGGAAAACGAGAGAAAAAAGGAGGGACACAGGATGGATGTGCGCACACGCACCGAAGAGATCGAGCGGCTGACGCTGGCCCCGTGGGCGACGTTCAGCGATGCAAGCCGGGGCAGGCAGAGACCAGAGGAACAGGACCCCATCCGCCCTGTGTTCCAGCGGGACCGCGACCGGGTGCTCCACTGCAAGGCGTTCCGGCGGCTCAAGCAGAAAACGCAGGTCTTCCTCTCACCGGAGGGCGACCTCTACCGCACCCGCCTGACCCACACGCTGGAAGTCTCTCAGATCGCCCGCACCATCGCCCGGGCGCTGCGGCTCAATGAGGACCTGACCGAGGCCATCAGCCTCGCCCACGACCTTGGCCACACCCCCTTCGGCCACGCCGGAGAGCGGGCGCTGGATCAGCTCACGCCCGGCGGCTTCAAGCACTATATGCAGAGCCTGCGAGTGGTGGACAAGCTCGAGAAGGACGGGCAGGGTCTCAACCTGACCTGGGAGGTGCGCAACGGCATCGTCACCCACACAAAAGGCACTTGGGCCGCGACGCCCGAGGGCCGCATCGTGCGGATGGCCGACCAGATCGCCTACGTCAACCACGACATCGAGGACGCCGTCCGGGCCGGTGTGCTGGACCCGGCCACCCTGCCGAAGGACTGCACCGCCGTGCTGGGCCAGACGAAGTCCGCCCGCATCACCACCATGATAAACAGCATCCTCGCCCACAGCGACGGGGATGTGGCAGTCGGCGCGGAGGAGAATGAAGCCTTCCTCGCCCTGCGGGACTTCATGTATGCCACCGTGTATGTGGACAAGACCGCCAAGGCCGAGGAGCAGAAGGTGGACAAGGTCATCGGGGAGCTGTACGAGTATTATCTGGCCCATGTGGACCAGATGTCCAACTTCTACGTCCAGCTGGCCTATCAGGACGACCCCGAGCGGGCCGTCACCGACTATATCAGCGGCATGAGCGACGAATTTGCCATCCGGACCTTTGAGGACGTCTTTGTGCCTCGCAAGTGGCACGTTTTGTAAAAAGGAGCGCCGAACATCTTTATGATCCCACACGAATATATTGAAGAGCTGACCCGCCGCACCGACATCGTGGAGCTGGTGGGCGGCTATGTCCAGCTCAAGCGGAAGGGCCGGCTCTACGGCGGTCTGTGTCCCTTCCACAGCGAGAAGACCCCCTCGTTCTACGTCTATCCGGACACCCAGAGCTTCTATTGCTTTGGCTGCGGTGCAGGCGGCGATGCAGTGACCTTTACCAAAAAGATCAACAGCATCGACTACGTGGAGGCCGTCAAGCTGCTGGCCCAGCGGGCCGGGATGCCCGAGCCCACCGAGGACGACAAGACGGGCCGTCTGCGCAGCCGCATCCTCACCATGAACAAGGACGCGGCCCGCTTCTTCCACGCCTGCCTCAACTCCACCGTGGAGGAGGCCCGGCAGGCCCGTGCCTACTGGCGGCGGCGCGGCCTCGACGACAAGACCATCAACCGCTTCGGGCTGGGCTATGCCCCCGACGACGGGCAGGCGCTTTACCAGCATCTCCGGGACAAGGGCTACAACCAGCAGGAGCTGGACGCCAGCGGCCTGTTCAAGCGGAGCCAGTCGGGCCGCATCTACTGCCTGTTCTGGCGGCGGGTCATGACCCCCATCTTCGATTTGCGGGGCAACATCATCGCCTTCGGCGGCCGTGTGCTGGACGACTCCAAGCCCAAGTACGTCAACAGCCCCGAAACGCTGGTCTACCACAAGTCGGACACGGTGTTCGCGCTCCAGATCGCAAAGCGGAGCGCTTCCCATCGGTACGTTCTCTGCGAGGGCTACATGGATGTCATCTCCATGCATCAGGCGGGCATCGACACCGCTGTCTGCGCCTGCGGCACGGCCCTGACGCCCGACCAGATCAAGCTCATCAGCCAGTATGCCGATGAGGTCATCCTCAGCTACGACTCCGACGAGGCGGGCCAGAAGGCCACCCTCCGCTCGCTGGAGCTGTTCCGCAACAGCCCGGTGCGGGTGGGCGTGCTGCAGATCCCGGGCGCGAAAGACCCGGACGAGTACATCAAGAAATACGGTGCCGACCGCTTCAAAGCCCTGCTGGACGGCGTGGGGAATGCGCTGGACTTCCGGCTGGGCCGTCTGCGCAGTCAGTACGACCTCAAACAGGATGCTCAGCGCCTCGAGTACGTCAAGGAAGCGGTGGAGATGCTGGCGCAGCGCTCCAACCCTACCGAGCAGGAGGTCTACGCCGGGCGTCTGGCCGAGGAGACGAACATCTCCAAGACCGCCATCATGGCCCAGCTGGCCGACGCCGTGAAGAAAGCGGGCAGCAAGCGCCGCCGGGAGCAGGACCGCGCCCGCCTGCAGGAGGGTGAGATGAACCAGATCAAAGTCCCCTACAGCGCAGGCCGGGGCGCACTGGGCATGGCCAGCGCAGAGCAGCGGCTTCTTGCCGCCATGCTGCGGGAGCCGGGCTATATCGATAAGGTGAGCGCCCAGCTCAGGCCGGAACAGTTCTTGCAGCCCCAGCAGAAGGAGCTGTACGAAGCCATGCTCCGCTGCAGGGAGCAGGGGGTGGAGGTGAGCCTCGCCACCCTGCGGGCCTTTGTCAGCGAGGAAGCTCTGAATGAATTGAGCCGTCTTGCGGCACAATACAGCGATGTGAACTGTACGCCGGAGGACATCAAGCTCTATCTGGAACGCATTGCCCGGGGGACTCCCGTGGCCAGCCGCGCCGCCAGTATGTCAACCAACGATATTGAACAGTATCTCCAGTCGATGCGGGAACAAAAGCAGGGAACTGCTGACGCAGAAGATTCGGTCTGATCTCTCCACCGGCTGGGGCCGGAAGGAGAAGCACAGATGCAGAAAATGTCACAGACGGAAGAAATGGCGAAGATGCTGGCGGGACGCGCCCGCCGCCATGTCCTGACACCCGAGCAGGTGAGCCGTGCCATGGAAGAGCAGGACTTCGACCCGGCGGGGCTGGATGAGCTGTATGCCGCACTGGAGACGCGGGGCGTGCAGGTGGCCGAGGAAGAGACAGAGCTGCCGCTTCTGGACGAAGAGCAGATCGGAAAGCTCGAGCATGAGCTGTCCGCCGAAGGCGTGGCGCTGGACGACCCGGTGAAGACCTATCTGAAAGAGATCGGCCGGGTGCCGCTGCTCTCGGCGGAAGAGGAAGCCGCCCTTGCCCCGTGCCGCACTAGGCAGGGGGACGAGGACGCCCGCCGCCGTCTCAGCGAAGCGAACCTCCGCCTCGTCGTCTCGGTGGCAAAGCGGTATGCCGGGCGGGGCCTGCCCTTCCTCGATCTGATCCAGGAAGGCAACCTCGGCCTGATGAAGGCAGCGGAGAAGTTCGAGCCGGACCGGGGCTTCAAGTTCTCGACCTACGCCACCTGGTGGATCCGTCAGGCCATCACCCGCGCCATCGCCGACCAGGCCCGCACCATCCGCATCCCGGTGCATCTGGTGGAGAGCATCAACCGGGTGAAGAAGACGGCAGGAGAGCTGCTGCGCCGCACAGGCCGGGAGCCCACCGCCGAGGAGATCGCCGCCCAGCTGGACATGGAGCCCGCCCGGGTGCGGGAGCTGATCCAGCTGGCTCAGGATCCCATCAGCCTCGAGACGCCGGTGGGGGAGGAAGAGGACGCCCACCTCGAGGACTTCATCCAGGACGATGAGGCAGGCGTCCCCGCCGACGAGGCCGGGCGGCAGCTGCTCCGCCGGGAGCTGATGAATGTGCTCAAGAGCCTGACGCCCCGGGAAGAGCGGGTCATCGCCCTCCGCTTCGGTTTGGAGGACGGCCGCGCCCGGACGCTGGAAGAGCTGGGCCGGGAGTTCAACGTCACCCGGGAGCGGGTGCGCCAGATCGAGGCCAAAGCCCTGCGCAAGCTCCGCCACCCCAGCCGGGCAAAGCGCCTGCGGGATTATCTGGATGAATAAACTGGATTGCAAGAGTAAATGGTGACAAAATGCACAAGGGTGTTTTTGTCTGGAACGTAAAAAACAAAAAATCAACCCCAAAATCAAGCAAAGCATACACACTCCCGGGTGTCCGATAAAAGAGGGCATCCGGGAAATTTTTTGCCTCAAAACGGAAAAATGGCTTGACAACAGGGGTTTCAGGGTGTATACTGCATTAGTATCACATAATGGCCTAGTGCGCCAAAAAGGGAGTTTGCGCAGCATGAGCAGAACGGGTCCTACCGAAAAGTTTGTGCAAAACGCCGGACTTCTGCGCGCGGTGCAGGCCGAATTATGTGTGTCTGCTCAAATTCGACCTGCATTTTGCAACATCCGTAGAGTATAAAAGTAAGGAGTGGTTGATTTTATGATGAAAGTCAAGCCCGTCAAGCTCGGCAAGACCGAGCGCATGAGCTTCTCCCACATCGACGAAGTCATCAGTATGCCGAACCTCATCGAGGTCCAGAAGAACTCTTATCAGTGGTTCCTGGACGAGGGCCTGAAAGAGGTCTTCCACGACATCGGCACCATTGAGGACTACACCGGCAATCTGGCACTGAGCTTCGTGGACTTCCGTCTCGATAAAGAGCCCAAGTACAGCATCAAAGAGTGCAAAGAGCGCGACGTGACCTATGCAGCACCCCTGCGCGTCACCGCCCGTCTGCTGAACAAGGAGACCGGAGAGGTGAAGGACCAGGAGATCTTCATGGGCGACTTCCCCCTGATGACCGACGCCGGCACCTTTGTCATCAACGGTGCAGAGCGCGCCATCGTCAGCCAGCTGGTCCGTTCTCCCGGCGTATTCTACGGCCATGATCACGATAAGGTGGGCAACGACCTGTACAGCGCCACCATGAACCCCAACCGCGGCGCCTGGCTGGAGTACGAGACCGACGCTTCCAACGTGTTCTATGTCCGTATCGATAAGAACCGCAAGCTGCCCGTCACCGTGCTCTGCCGCGCACTGGGCCTGTCTTCCAACGAGGATATCCTGAACTACTTCGGCGAGGATGAGCGCATCCTTGCTACTCTGGAAAAGGATACCACCAAGAACACCGAGGAAGGCCTGCTGGAAGTCTACCGCAAGCTGCGCCCCGGTGAGCCTCCCACGGTGGAGTCCGCTACCAGCCAGCTCAATATGCTCTTCTTCGACCCCCGCCGCTACGATCTGTCCCGGTTCGGTCGTTATAAGATGAACAAGAAGCTGTCTCTGGCACGCCGCATCATGAACCACATCGCCGCCGAGAACGTCGTCGCTCCTCTGACCGGCGAACTGCTCATCGAGAAGGATGCCAAGATCACCCGTCAGCTGGCTGAGGCCGCTGACAACGCCGGCGTCAATGTCGTCGTGCTGAACGTCGAGGGCAAGAAGGTCAAGGTCATCACCAATGGCTGTGTTGACGCTCAGGGCTTCTTCTCCTTCGATGTCAAGGAGTGCGGCATCAACGAGCGCTGCTCCTTTGAGGAGATCAAGAAGATCCTCGACACCACTTCGGATGTGGAAGAGCAGAAGGAGCTGCTGCGCCGCAACCACGACCAGCTCATCGGCCGCACCGTCACCGTGACCGACATCCTGTCTTCCATCAACTATCTGAACGGCCTGGGCCACGGCATCGGCACCACCGATGACATCGACCATCTGGGCAACCGCCGCATCCGCAGCGTCGGTGAGCTGCTGCAGAACCAGTTCCGCATCGGCTTCTCCCGCATGGAGCGCGTCATCCGTGAGCGCATGACCCTGCAGAGCCAGGACCAGAGCGTCATCACTCCGCAGGCCCTCATCAATATCCGTCCTGTGGTCGCCGCCATCAAGGAGTTCTTCGGCTCTTCTCCGCTGTCCCAGTTCATGGACCAGAACAATCCTCTGGCTGAGCTGACCCACAAGCGCCGTCTGTCTGCTCTGGGCCCCGGCGGTCTGAGCCGTGACCGCGCAGGCTTCGAAGTCCGCGACGTCCACTACAGCCACTATGGCCGTATGTGCCCCATCGAGACTCCTGAAGGCCCCAACATCGGTCTGATCTCCTATCTGGCATCCTACGCCAAGATCAATGAGTACGGCTTCGTTGAGGCTCCTTACCGCAAGGTCAAGAAGACCTACGACGAGAAGGGCCGTCTCATCGACCAGGTCGTCACCGACGAGGTCGAGTATATGACCGCTGACGTCGAGGACGAGTACGTCGTTGCTCAGGCCAACGAGCCTCTGGACGAGACCAAGCACTTCAAGCGCGCCCGCGTTTCTGCCCGCCGCCGCGACGACATTCTGGAGATCGACGCCGAGAAGGTCGATTATATGGACGTCTCGCCCCGAATGATGGTCTCTGTCGCTACCGCCTGCATCCCCTTCCTGGAGAACGATGACTGTAACCGTGCTCTGATGGGCTCCAACATGCAGCGTCAGGCAGTGCCTCTGATGGTCACCCAGCAGCCCATCGTTGCTACCGGTATGGAGTACAAGGCTGCTACCGACTCCGGCACCGCTGTTCTGGCAAAGAACGACGGTATCGTTGAGAAGGTGGACGCTGACCATGTCGAGGTGCGCAACGCTCAGGGCGTCGTGGACAACTATTCTCTGGTCAAGTTTGCCCGCTCCAACGCAGGCACCTGCATCAACCAGCGCCCCATCGTCGAGGTGGGCGAGAACGTCAAGGCCGGTCAGGTGCTGGCCGACGGCCCCGCAATGCGCAACGGCGAGATCTCTCTGGGCAAGAACGCCCTCATCGGCTTCATGACCTGGGAGGGCTACAACTACGAGGACGCCGTCCTGCTGAACGAGAAGATCGTCCGTGAGGACGTTTACACCTCGATCCACATTGAGGAATATGAGACCGAGTCCCGCGACACCAAGCTGGGACCCGAAGAGATCACCCGCGACATCCCCAACGTCTCTGAGGATGCGCTGAAGGACCTGGACGAGCGCGGCATCATCCGCATCGGCGCCGAGGTCAAGAGCGGTGATATTCTGGTCGGCAAGGTCACCCCGAAGGGCGAGACCGAGCTGACCGCTGAGGAGCGCCTGCTCCGCGCCATCTTCGGCGAGAAGGCCCGCGAGGTGCGTGACACCTCTCTGCGTGTGCCTCACGGCGAGTACGGCATCATCGTGGACGTCAAGGTCTTCACCCCGGAGAACAGCGACGAGCTGCAGCCCGGTGTGCGCGAGGTCGTCCGCTGCTACATCGCTCAGAAGCGCAAGATCAGCGTCGGCGATAAGATGGCAGGCCGTCACGGCAACAAGGGTGTCGTTTCCCGCATCCTGCCGCAGGAGGATATGCCCTACCTGCCCGACGGCACCCCGCTGGACATCGTGCTGAACCCCCTGGGCGTTCCTTCCCGTATGAACATCGGTCAGGTGCTGGAAGTCAACCTGGGCTACGCTGCCAAGGCCTGCGGCATCAAGGTCATGACCCCCGTCTTCGACTCCGCCCGCGAGGCTGACATCGGCGATACCTTCGATACCGCCCGCGAGATGTGGCACGGCGAGAATGCTCCTGCATATCCCACCAAGCTCCCCAAGCTGATGGGCGAGAAGGGCCACATCATCGACTTCTCCAAGATCGAGCTGGACCGCGACGGCAAGACCACCGTTTACGATGGCCGTACCGGTGAGAAGTTCGATAACCGCGTTACCGTCGGTTATATGTACTACCTCAAGCTGCATCACCTCGTTGATGATAAGATCCATGCCCGTTCCACCGGCCCCTACTCTCTGGTCACCCAGCAGCCTCTGGGCGGCAAGGCCCAGTTCGGCGGCCAGCGCTTCGGCGAGATGGAGGTCTGGGCTCTGGAAGCTTACGGTGCTGCCTACACCCTGCAGGAGATCCTGACCGTCAAGTCCGATGACGTCGAGGGCCGTGTCAAGACCTACGAGGCCATCGTCAAGGGCGAGCCCATCCCGCAGCCGGGCATCCCCGAGTCCTTCCGCGTCATGCTCAAGGAACTGCAGTCTCTGGGTCTGGACGTCGTGGTCCAGGACAAGGAAGGCAACGAGATCGATATGCGCCAGAACTTCGACGACGAAGAGACCGGCTTCGATATGCGTGATGTTGCCGGCACCGAGACTGTCGCCAACGAGAACGAGCTGCTGAACGATTACACCATCAAGGACGCCGATGCTGGTTTCGATGATCCCTCCGTGCTGGAGGATGACAATTCTGCCGCTGCAGAGTCCGCTTCTGACGAAGTGAACATCGACGAATAATAAGGCCCCTTTGAGAAAGCTGTGTTTCCCTGCGCGGTGCGCGTGCTGCTGCCGCAGGGCAGGGGAGGGCAGCGGGTCTTCCAATGTCAACTGTTATCATCGAGACTATAAAGATTAAGAAAGGGTTCGTTTCATGGAAAACAACGTCTTCGATTCGATCAAAATCGGCCTTGCCTCTCCTGACCAGATCCGCAACTGGAGCTATGGCGAGGTGAAGAAGCCTGAGACCATCAACTACCGCACCCTGAAGCCGGAGCGCGACGGTCTGTACTGCGAGCGCATTTTTGGACCTACCAAGGACTGGGAGTGCCACTGCGGCAAGTATAAGCGCATCCGTTATAAGGGCAAGATCTGCGACCGCTGCGGCGTCGAGGTGACCAAGGCCAAGGTCCGCCGTGAGCGTATGGGCCACATCGAGCTGGCCGCTCCTGTGAGCCACATCTGGTACTTCAAGGGCATCCCCAGCCGCATCGGCCTGATGCTGGACATCAGCCCCCGCTTGCTGGAGAAGGTCCTCTACTTTGCAAGCTATATCGTCACCGACCCCGGTCTGACCCCGCTGGAAAAGAAGCAGCTGCTGACCGAGAAAGAGTACCGCGAGATGCGCGAGCGCTACGGCGACGAGTTCGAGGCTGCGATGGGCGCTGAGGCCGTTCAGGACCTGCTGAAGGAGATCGACCTCGACCAGCTCAGCGCTGAGCTGACTGCCGAGGTGGAGAAGTCTTCCGGCCAAAAGAAGGTGCGTATCCTGAAGCGTCTGGAAGTCGTCGAGGCTTTCCGCGTTTCCGGCAACCGCCCCGAGTGGATGGTCATGGACGTGCTGCCCGTGCTGCCGCCTGACCTGCGCCCCATGGTCCAGCTGGACGGCGGCCGCTTCGCCACCTCCGACCTGAATGACCTGTACCGCCGCGTCATCAACCGCAACAACCGTCTGCGCCGCCTGCTGGAGCTGGGCGCTCCTGACATCATCGTGCGCAACGAGAAGCGTATGCTGCAGGAAGCAGTTGACAGCCTCATCGATAATGGCCGCCGCGGCCGTCCCGTCACCGGCCCCAACAACCGCGCACTGAAGAGCCTTTCCGATCTGCTGAAGGGCAAGCAGGGCCGCTTCCGTCAGAACCTGCTGGGCAAGCGTGTTGACTACTCCGGTCGTTCCGTTATCGTCGTCGGCCCTGAGCTGAAGATGGACCAGTGCGGTCTGCCCAAGGAGATGGCTCTGGAGCTGTTCAAGCCCTTCGTCATGAAGGACCTGGTCGAGAAGGGTGTTGCCAACAACATCAAGTCTGCCCGCAAGATGGTCGAGCGCGCAAAGCCCGAAGTCTGGGACAGCCTTGAGACTGTCATCAAGGGCCACCCCGTCCTGCTGAACCGCGCACCTACCCTGCACCGTCTGGGCATCCAGGCATTCAACCCCGTGCTGGTCGAGGGCCGTGCCATCAAGCTGCACCCCCTGGCCTGTACCGCATTCAACGCCGACTTCGACGGCGACCAGATGGCAGTCCATCTGCCCCTGGGCGAGGATGCCTGCCGCGAGGCCAAGATGCTGATGCTGGCTTCCGGCAACCTGCTGAAGCCCTCTGACGGCGCACCTGTCACCGTTCCTACGCAGGATATGATCCTGGGCAGCTACTACCTGACCACCGTTCGTGAGAACGAAGAGGGCGCAGGCAAGGTGTTCCGCGATGAGAACGAGGCTCTGATGGCTTACGCTGAGCACATCGTCACCCTGCACGCACCCATCAAGGTGCGCCGCACCATGGTCATCGACGGCGTGGAGCGTACCGGTCTGGTGGACGCCACCGTCGGCCGCATCATCTTCAACAACCCCGTGCCTCAGAATCTGGGCTATATCGACCGCACCGACCCTGAGCACTGGCTGGAGTACGAGGTCAGCTTCCGCGTGACCAAGAAGACCCTGCCCGACATCATCTCCCGCTGCATGACCCGCAACGGCAGCCGCAAGTGTGCAAAGATGCTGGACGCCATCAAGGCACAGGGCTACAAGTACTCTACGCTGTCCGCTATCTCCGTCGCTGTCTGTGACGCTGTCATCCCGCCCCAGAAGGACGAGCTGATCGCCGACGCCGACAAGCAGGTCTCTCAGGTCAGCAAGCTGTTCAACCGCGGCCTGATCTCCGAGAACGAGCGCTACTCCCAGACCATCAACATCTGGCAGGCTACCACCGATAAGGTCTCCAAGGCTCTGGCTGCAAACCTGCCCGAGGACAACGAGATCTTCATGATGGCAGACTCCGGTGCTCGTGGTTCTATGAACCAGATCAAGCAGCTGGCCGGCATGCGCGGCCTGCTGGCAAACACCGCCGGTAAGACCATCGAGATGCCCATTCGTGCGAACTACCGCGAAGGTCTGAATATCCTGGAATACTTCGTTTCCGCTCGTGGCGCTCGTAAGGGTCTGGCCGATACCGCTCTGCGTACCGCTGACTCCGGCTACCTGACCCGTCGAATGGTCGATGTCTCTCAGGAAGTCATCGTCCGCGAGATCGACTGCGGCACCACCGACGGCCTGTGGGTCTCCGAGATCCACGAGGGCAAGGAGAAGATCGAGAGCTTCCGTGAGCGTATCATCGGCCGTTATGCCGTGGGCGATGTCCTCGACCCCGTCACCGGCAAGGTCATCGTTCCCGAAGGCAAGATGATCGACCTCTACGATGCAAACGACATCGAGGCCGCAGGCATCACCAAGCTGAAGATCCGCAGCCTGCTGACCTGCCGCGCCAAGATCGGCGTCTGCGCACACTGCTACGGCAGCGATATGGCAAACGGTGAGCCCGTCCAGCTGGGCGAGTCCATCGGCGTCATCGCTGCAGAGTCCATCGGCGAGCCCGGTACTCAGCTGACCATGCGTACCTTCCATACCGGCGGTATCGCATCTGCTGAAGATATTACTCAGGGTCTTCCCCGTGTCGAGGAGCTGTTCGAGAGCCGCCGTCCCAAGAGCATGGCCATCATGAGCGAGATCTCCGGTGTCGTCTCTCACGACGATACCAAGAAGAACGTCGTCGTCAAGGTCACCGGCAAGGACGAGAACGGCGCGGAGGTCGTCAAGAGCTACTCCATCCCGTTCACCCAGCACGCACGCGTGATGCCGGGCGACCGCGTGGAGAAGGGCGACATCATCACCCGTGAAGGCGTCCTGTATCCTCAGGACATCCTGGCCATCAAGGGTCTGAGCGATGTTCAGAACTACCTCATCAGCGAGGTCCAGAAGGTCTACCGTCTGCAGGGCGTTGAGATCAACGATAAGCATATCGAGGTCATCGTCCGTCAGATGTGCCGCAAGGTCCGCGTGACCGACTCCGGTTCTTCCGACCTCATCGGCGGTGCTCTGGCAAACCGTCTGGAAGTCGAGAACATCAACGCCGAGCTGCAGAAGCGCATCGACGCCGGTGAGCAGGGCATCAAGCTGGTCGAGTATCAGCAGGTGCTGCTGGGCATCACCAAGGCTGCTCTGGCAAACGAGTCCTTCCTGTCTGCCGCCTCCTTCCAGGAGACCACCCGCGTGCTGACCGAGGCCGCCATCAAGGGCAAGGTCGATCCGCTGGCCGGTCTGAAGGAGAACGTCATCATCGGTAAGCTCATCCCCGCAGGTACCGGTCTCCCGGAGGTGCGTGAGGACCTGAAGCGCCGTGAGGAAGAGCGCGACGCCGAGGTCGCCGCTGAGCTGGCAGCTGCCGCACGGCAGTAAGCCCTCTCAGTCACCTACGGTGACAGCTCTCCCAGAGGGAGAGCCCTTGGCAGGCCGGTCAACTCTGAGCTGACCGCCGGAAGCCTAATATAACGTAAAAAATAGTGCCCTGCTACAGAGATTCACAGCAGCTTGACAAGGGATATTGTCCCGAAGCTGCTGCCCTCTGTAGCAGGGCACTACTGTTTTCAATAAAATCAGACTTTGCTCGTCCCGCGTGGGCCTGACCGGCACGCCAGTGGCTCCCCCTTTGGGAGCAACGGCGACGACCGCCGCCAGTGGCGGAAACAGGGAGGAGCTGTTGGGGCCGCGGCCAGCAGGATGCGAGCGGCAGCGAAGCAGACGCTGGGAGCCGCAACCCGGGCAGTGGCTGCGAAGCAGGCTGAGAGGGCATAACCGACTGCTTTTTCCTAAAAAATGAGCCAAGAAACCTTTCGGCGAATAAAACAAAAAATATTGGAAAAACTGTTGACATTCCTGATGAAAACGGGTATTATATAACTGTTGCGCGTCCCACACAGGGATAGTGCGGCAAAAAAGTCGGAAAACATCCGATGTTCATCATTAAGAAAGGAGAAAACCAATGCCTACTTTTAACCAGCTTGTACGCAAAGGCCGTCAGGTCCTGGCTACGAAGAGCACCGCTCCCGCACTGCTGAAGACTTACAACTCTCAGAAGAAACAGTATTCTGATCTGAACAGCCCCCAGAAGCGCGGTGTCTGCACTGCAGTCCGTACCATGACCCCCAAGAAGCCTAACTCTGCTCTGCGTAAGGTCGCCCGTGTCCGCCTCACGAATGGTATCGAGGTCACCTCTTACATTCCCGGTATCGGCCATAACCTGCAGGAGCACTCCGTCGTGCTGATCCGTGGCGGTCGTGTTAAGGACCTCCCCGGTGTGCGTTACCACATCATCCGTGGTACTCTGGATACCCAGGGTGTTGCAGGCCGTAACCAGGCCCGCTCCAAGTACGGCGCAAAGCGTCCTAAGGCCGGTGCTGCAAAGAAGTAATTGAGGAACGAACCGCCATAAACGGCTTTCCATTATATAAATAACAAGTCCGCAGAAACGTGCGGAGGGCAACAGTTTATGTAAGGTCAGCTCTTTGTGACACAACGGGAGTTTTATTACTTTCGAGTACCGATGATATCATTCTGTGAAGGAGGGAAGAAAGATGCCTAGAAGAGGTAACATTGCTAAGCGCGATGTCTTAGCTGATCCTATTTACAATTCCAAGATGGTCACCCGTCTGGTCAACAGCGTCATGCTGGACGGCAAGAAGGGCGTCGCTCAGAAGATCGTTTACGAGGCTTTCTCCATGATCCAGGAGAAGACTGGCAACGATCCTCTCGAGACTTTCGAGAAGGCGATGGAGAACATCATGCCCAGCCTCGAGTGCAAGACCCGCCGTGTTGGCGGCGCTAACTACCAGGTCCCCCTGGAGGTCAGCCCCGCTCGCCGCGAGACTCTGGGCCTGCGCTGGCTGACTGCTTACAGCCGCAGCCGTGGTGAGAAGACCATGGCCCAGCGCCTGGCTGCTGAGATCATGGATGCTGCCAACAACACCGGCAACGCCGTGAAGAAGCGCGAGGATACCCACAAGATGGCCGAGGCCAACAAGGCTTTCGCTCATTTCCGTTATTGATCTGTTCTGTAGGAGGTTAATTTCATGGCTACTCCCAGAGAAGTTTCTCTTCAGATGACGAGAAATATCGGCATTATGGCCCACATCGATGCTGGTAAGACCACCACTACCGAGCGTATTCTGTACTACACCGGCATCAACCACAAGATCGGCGAGGTTCACGACGGCGGCGCTACCATGGACTGGATGGTTCAGGAGCAGGAGCGTGGTATCACCATCACCTCCGCAGCTACCACTTGCTACTGGAGCCACTCTGAGACTCAGAAGGACCCTGTTGCATTCAAGAAGAATCGTCACCGCATCAACATCATCGACACCCCGGGCCACGTTGACTTCACTGTTGAGGTCCAGCGTTCTCTGCGCGTCCTGGACGGTTCTGTGACCGTTCTGGCTGCTAAGGGCGGTGTCGAGCCTCAGTCTGAGACCGTCTGGCGTCAGGCTGATGAGTACAAAGTCCCCCGTATGGTGTACGTCAACAAGATGGACACCATGGGTGCTGACTTCTTCCGCTGCATCAAGATGCTGCACGATCGTCTGCACGCCAACGGCGTGGCCATCCAGCTGCCCATCGGTCAGGAGGATACCTTCCGCGGTATCGTTGACCTGGTCGATATGAACGCTGAGGTCTACTACGACGATATGGGCAACGATATGCGCACCGAGGAGATCCCCGAGGATATGCGCGAGCAGGCTGAGGAGTATCGCAACATCCTCGTTGAGGCTGTTGCTGAGAACGACGAGGCTCTGATGGAGAAGTACCTCGAGGGTGAGGAGATCACCCGTGAGGAACTGAAGGCTGCTATCCGCAAAGAGACCATTGCGAACACTCTGGTCCCCGTTGTCTGTGGTTCTTCCTACAAGAACCGCGGCGTGCAGAAGCTGCTGGACGCTATCGTTGACTATATGCCCGCACCTACCGATGTCGAGGACATCAAGGGTGTGAATCCTGAGACCGAAGAGCAGGAGACCCGTCCGTCTTCCGACGACGCTCCCTTCGCAGCTCTGGCCTTCAAGATCGCTACCGACCCCTTCGTTGGTAAGCTGGCATACTTCCGTGTCTACTCCGGTAAGGTCGAGGCAGGTACTACTGTCTACAACTCCGTGAAGGACAACAAGGAGCGTATGGGCCGCATCCTGCAGATGCACTCCAACCACCGCAAGGATATCGACTGCTGCTACGCAGGTGATATTGCTGCTGTCGTTGGTCTGAAGAACACCACCACCGGTGATACTCTGTGTGATGAGAATCATCCCATCATTCTGGAGTCCATGAAGTTCCCCGAGCCCGTTATCCGCGTTGCTATCGAGCCCAAGACCAAGGCCGGCAACGAGAAGATGGGCATCGCGCTGGCAAAGCTGGCCGAAGAGGATCCTACCTTCAAGACCTACACCGACGAAGAGACTGGTCAGACCATCATCGCCGGCATGGGCGAGCTCCATCTGGAGATCATCGTCGATCGTCTGCTCCGTGAGTTCAAGGTCGAGGCGAACGTCGGCGCACCTCAGGTCGCTTACCGTGAGACCATCCGCAAGGAGGCCAACCAGGAGACCAAGTACGCTCGTCAGTCTGGTGGTAAGGGCCAGTACGGTCACGTCAAGATCAAGATCGAGCCGAACGAGGCAGGCAAGGGTTATGAGTTCGTCAACGCCATCGTTGGCGGCGCTATCCCGAAGGAATACATCCCGGCTATCGACAACGGTATCCAGGGTGCTATGAAGTCCGGCGTTCTGGCAGGCTATCCTGTCGTTGACGTCAAGGTCACCCTGTGGGATGGTTCTTATCATGAGGTCGACTCCTCTGAGATGGCCTTCTCCATTGCAGGTTCTATGGCCTTCAAGGATGCTATGCGCAAGGCTGATCCTATCATCACCGAGCCTATCATGAAGGTCGCTGTCATCGTTCCCGATGAGTATCTGGGCGATGTCATCGGCGATCTGAATGCTCGCCGTGGTCAGATCCAGGGCATGGAGGCAATGGCTGGCACCCAGCGTGTCAACGCATTTGTTCCTCTGGCTCAGATGTTCGGCTACGCCACCGACCTGCGTTCCAAGACTCAGGGCCGTGGCCAGTATGTCATGGAGCCGTCTCACTACGAGCCGGTGCCTAAGAACATCGCTGATCAGATCATCGCAGGCCGCACCAAGGGCTGATCGTTGAAAAACGG
>ENA-OQOA01000523-OQOA01000523.1-human-gut-metagenome-genome-assembly--contig:-NODE-523-length-16276-cov-3.980246_pt1 | contig 16276 bp, 15 predicted proteins | sample MGYA00242633_ERZ504888 | MGnify/ENA primary metagenome ERZ504888 (study PRJEB26092, sample SAMD00036372) | human gut metagenome | host: Homo sapiens | study: EMG produced TPA metagenomics assembly of... | reverse complement strand
TCACCTTCGGTGACAGCTCTCCCAAAGGGAGAGCCTTACGCATTTCGGAGAGGTTAATCATATCTGAGTGCGTCAATGGGGTTGAGCCGCGCGGCGCGTTTTGCGGGCAGATAGCCGAACAGCACTCCGATGAACACCGAGATGCCGAAAGCTGCCACGATGGAGTTGAAGGACGGGCTGACCGTGACGTCCATGCCGTCGGTGAACATGGGAAGCACCTGATTGGCGATGGCCGACACGATATAGCCAAGGACGATGCCCAGCGTGCCGCCGAGGGCCGAAGTGGTAGCTGCCTCGGTGACGAACTGGGCCAGGATGGTCCTTTCCTTCGCGCCCATTGCCTTGCGGATGCCGATCTCGCGGGTGCGCTCGGTGACCGACACCAGCATGATGTTCATGATGCCGATGCCGCCCACCAGCAGCGAGATACTGGCGATGCCGGTGAGGATGACGATGACCATATTGATCATCTTATTCATCTCTTCCAGCCACTCGCTGGCGCTGTAGACATAGTAAGCACTGTCGCTCTTGAAGATGTCATACAGTCCCTGCTCCACCGCAGCCTTGGCCTCGTTGGCCTGGCCCTCGTCCACCATGATGGCGGAGTAGGAGTCCGGCGAGCTTTCGTTGGAAAGGCGCATGGCTGTGGTGTAGGGCAGGTAGACGCTGTCGTCGTCGCTGCCCTCCTGCTGGTCGTGATTGGAGATCTTGGCCTTCAGCACGCCCACGATGCGGAACTTGTACGCGCCGAGCTTGATGGTCTGGCCCACCGCATTGCCGCCGTAGGCCGTGCGGTTGATGTAATCGCCGATGACGCAGATCTGCTTGTTGTCTGTGATGTCCATATACTGGATGTTCCGGCCCTTGGCGAGGGTGTAGCCCTTCGACTTGATGTAGTTTTCATCCACGCCGTACACCGTACCGTAACGGTATTGCGTCGTGCCCACCTTGGGGGTGTTGTCGCTGAAATCCAGCTGCGGCGAGATGGAGGAAAGCAGTTCAGGGTTCTTTTTGACGATGTCGTACAGATCATCCACCGTCGCGGTGCGGGAACCATAGCCCCATATCTGGATGGAGAGGGTGTTGGTACCCATTGCGGAAAAGCTGTCCCGCATACTTCTGGTCATGCCGTTGCCCAGACCGACGATGACGATGACCGCCATGACGCCGATGATGATGCCCAGCATGGTCAGAAACGTGCGCAGCTTATTGCTCCAGACGTTCTGCAGTGCCTGGCGGAAAGTCTCTAATACCATTATTTTGCTTCCTCCTGTGCCGCTTCGCCGGACAGAGTGGGCTGCACGATGGCCTCAGGCGCGTGGGCGTCGCCGTCATACACCACCTGACCGTCCTCCAGACGGATGATTCGCTCCGCCTGCACGGCGATGGAATTGTCGTGGGTAATGAGCACCACGGTATGGCCCTCTCTGTGGAGCTGCTGAAGCATCCCGATGACCTCGCGGCCGGTGTGGGAGTCCAGAGCACCGGTGGGTTCGTCGGCAAGGATGACCGCCGGGTTGCGCACCAGAGCCCGTGCGATGGAAACGCGCTGCTGCTGGCCGCCGGAAAGCTGGTTGGGCAGGTTCTTGAGCTTGTCGCCCAGACCCACCTTTTCCAGCACATCCCTGGCCAGCTTGTGGCGCTCGGCGCGGGAGATGTTGGCGTAGACCAGCGGCACCTCCACGTTTTCCAGAAGGTTCAGCCGGGGCAGAAGGTTATACTGCTGGAAGATGAAGCCCAGCATCTCGTTGCGCACATCCGCCAGCTCGTCCCGGTTCATCCTGCCCACGTCCCGGCCATTGAGCCGGTAGACGCCGTGGGTGGGGACATCCAGACAGCCGATGATGTTCATACAGGTAGACTTGCCCGAACCGGACTGGCCCACGATGGCCACGAACTCCCCCTTCTCGATCTTCATCGTGATGTGGTCGGCGGCCTTTACCAGCGTATCGCCCATCTGATAATACTTGCACACCTGCTCAAATTCGATCAGAGCGCTCATGGGGCACCTCCTTACCAGATACTGTCGCTGTAATAGTCATCCGACACAGAGCTGGTGTCGTAGGCCACCGTGTCGTCCTCCTGCAGGCCGCTCTTGATCTCGGTGTAGCTGTCGTCGCTGACGCCGGTCTCCACCTTGACGTAGACATAGCCCTCCGGTGCGTCCATGTCTTCCACCGCATTGGCTGCGCTGGGAGACTTCTTGCTCACCAGCACATAGCCGCCGCGGATAACGGCAGCATTCGGCACGACGAGGGCATTGTTGGCCTCGGCCACGACGATCTCAGCGTTGGCGTTCATGCCGGGGCGCAGGCCGTCGGTGTCATCGATGCGGATGGTGATGGGGTAAGTCGTGGTGCCGCCGCTGGAGCTGCCCTTCATGGACACACGGGTGACTGTGCCGACATAGGTCTTGTCCGTCACAGCGTCAGCGGTGAGCTGGACTTTCTGACCCACGGACAGTGCGCCGATCTGCAGCTCATCCACATTGATGACCATTTCCAGATAGCTCAGGTCGTAGATGACGCAGAGGGTGCTGCCGGAGGTCAGGGCGTCGCCCTGCTTGGCGTCCTTCTCAATGATGGTGCCGCTGATGGGCGAGGTGATGGTGTAGTTGGACATATTGTCCTGCTGGTTCTGCATCGAGATCTCGGCGCTGCGCAGGGACTCGGAAGCAGACTGGATGGATTCGGTCAGATCGTCGCCGGTCAGCTCGATGAGGATGTCGCCCTTGGAGACCGCGTCGCCCTCCTGCACATTGATGGCGGAAACGGTGCCGCTGGCCAGAGCGGTCAGGGTGCGCTCTGCCTGATAGGCAAAGGTGGCGGAGGCGATGGAGCTGACGCCGTTGATGCTGGCGGTAGCGGCCTGAGCGGTGGTCAGACCGCCGGCATTGTTGACCCGGATGGTGACGGTGCGCACCAGCAGGTTGCCGGTGCTCAGTTCGTCGGTGCCGGTGACTGCGGTGACGGTGCCTTTCAGCGTCTCAAAGGTGCCGTCCAGCACCACGTCGGCGCTCTGGCCCACCGAGAAGTTGGCGGCGTCGGCTGCCGGGAACAGCAGGTTCAGCAGCATCTTGGAGCTGTCGCGGATGACCGCCACCTCCTGGCCGCTGGTCACTTGGTCGCCCTTTGCGACCTTGAGACTGCTGACCGTACCGTCCACCTCTGCGCGGACATACTGGAGGTCTACGGTCTTGTCGTAGCTGCGCTGGGCCTGCTGCAGGGCGATGCTGGCCTTTTCCAGATTGGTGGAGGCGTCCGAGCTGTCGATGGTGTAGAGCACATCGCCCTCTTCCACCTTATCGCCCTCTTCAAAGCCGCCGGTGAGGATCTTGCCGTCCACCAGAGACTTGACGGTATATGTATTGGCCGGGTTCAGCGTGCCGGTGCCGCTCAGGGAGTTGGAGACATCCTGACGGACCGGCGTCGTCTCGGCGTAGGTCACATCGCCGCTGGCAGCTTTATTCCCGCCGCCTATGAGAAAGACAGCGCCCGCTGCCGCCGCGACGACCACCGGCACGAGCCATTTCCAGTTCTTTTTGGCGAATGCAGACACACCGGACTTGGCTTCTGCGGTTTCAGCAGCCTCAGCGGACGCATCCTTTTTCTTTTTCCAGATCATGCTTTTCCTCCTATGGTATGCAAAAGGGCAGCGTGACCCCTTTGCACGAAAAATCCGTTATTGGTAGTGTATCGCATTTTTCTGAAATACACAAGCGTCCAAATTTCATTTCACCTTTTATTTACAAAATTATTTCCGGTTTTTATGCAAAAAAGACACCCGCAGTGTCCTTTGCAGAACATTGCGGGTGTCTCGGATGATCTTGTCTTGTCAGGATGCGGCTTCGGCCTCGCTCAGCGGAGCCAGCTTCACATACACCCCGGCAGGGACGCAGGCCGCCCATGCACCTTCCTCGCTCAGCTGGCCGAACTGCTCACAGACATGGTCCGGGCATTGGCTGTCCTGAAACGAGATGGTGCCGTCTTTTACCTGTAAATGAACGACATAGCTGCCCACATCATACAGGTAATCGTAGTCCTTATCCAGCGGCAGCACCTCGGTGATGCCGCCGCCGAAGTCCACGACTGCTGCCAGCGGTTCCGCCTTGCTGCGCGGACGCAGCAGAAAGACCAGCAGGACAGCTGCCGTCAGGATGACGGCTGCGAAGAGGAGGTTCGCCTTCCAGCTCAGGCGTTTTGCACCTTTTGCCGGTCGAGGCTGCTTGCGGGTGCTCATGCAGCGTAGTCGCTGGCAGCAGCACCGGCAATGCGGCCAAAGACGGTGAAGTCAGCAACAGCGTTGCCGCCCAGACGGTTTGCACCGTGGACGCCGCCAGTCACCTCACCTGCTGCGAACAGGCCGGGGATGACCTCGCCCTTCTCGTTCAGCACCTCGGTGTTGGCGTTGATCTTCAGGCCGCCCATGGTGTGATGGACACCGGCGGTGACCTTCACAGCGTAGTAGGGAGCGGTGTTCAGGGGGTTGGCGAAGCTGGTGCGGCCGAAGTCGGGGTCATTCTTGGCCTCAACGTAGCCGTTCCACTTCTCCATGGTCTCTGCGAAGGCAGCGGCATCGACGCCCATAGCCTTGCCCAGCTCCTCGTAGGTAGCGCCGGTGACGGTGTAGCCCTTCTTGATGTAGCCCTGGATGACGCTGGAAGCATCGGCCATGGCCTGATCGACGACCAGCCAGCTGTAGCTGCCGGTCTGGGCGATCTCAGCGGCGGAGACCACGTCGCGGGTGCCCACTTCGTCGATGAAGCGCTGGCCTTCCTCGTTGATGAGGATCGCGCCGTCGCCGCGCAGACCCTCGGTGATGAGGGCAGCGGTGTTGGCCTCAACGGTGGGGTGGATCTGGATCTGGTCCATGTCCACGGTAGCAGCGCCGATGGCCTGTGCCATCTCGATGCCCTGGCCCTGGATGCCGGGGGCGTTGGTGGTCATGAAGCCCTTCAGCTCGGGCTTGTACTTGACGACCATATCGAGGTTTGCGCCGAAGCCGCCGGTAGCCAGAACAACTGCCTTGGCGTTGACGGTGACGGTCTCACCGGAAGCACCGGTGGCCTTGACGCCCACGGCAGCGCCGTTGGCATCGGTCAGGATCTCAGTTGCAGTGGTGTCCAGCATCATCTTGACGCCGGCCTTCTCGCAGTTCTCCTGCAGCAGGGGGATCATGTAGGAGCCGACGGAAACGGTCTTGCCCTCTGCGTTCACAGGGCGATGGATGCGCTTGACGGATGCACCGCCGAAGCTGGAGACGTTGTGCAGGGTGATGCCGTGCTCGTCCAGCCAGTCGATGGCGTCAGCGGAGTTTGCGCACAGGGTCTCGACCAGCTCGGGGTCGTTGATGCCCTTGCCGCCGATCATGGTATCCAGCTCCATCAGCTCGACAGAGTCGAAGTAGCCGGTGGGGTTGGCCTGATAGGCAGCCCACTGCTCGGAGACGGTCTTTGCCAGAGCGGTGATGGTCTCGTTGTCGGCGTACTTCTCGGCAGCAGTCTTCAGGGTCTTCTCGACGCCGGCAGACTCGCCGAACTCGTTCTCATCCTGATAGACGGTCTTGCCGGCGTTCATGCCGCCGGTAGCGCGGACGGAGTTGCCGCCCACCATGGACTGGCTCTCGAGGATGACGACGCTCTTGCCCTCAGCGGCAGCGGTGATGGCAGCAGTCATGCCTGCGCCGCCTGCACCGACGACGACGACATCAGCGTCAACGGTGGAGTCCTCGGCGGTAGCGTTGTTCTCCACAGCGGTCTTGTAGTCATCGGGGTTCAGGCCGGCAGCGGTCAGGGCAGCTGCAGCAGCCTCCTTGATGGCGGTAGAGGTGATGGTAGCGCCGGACACGCCGTCCACGGCGATGCTGCCGCTCTCGGCGATCTCGCCGGGCATCTTGGCGATGGCCTGAGAGCCGACGCCCTCAGTCTCGTCCTTGCCCTCGGCGGTGCAGCCGGTGATGGCGCCGTCGGTCAGGGTCAGGGTGACGGAAACGTCGCCGCCGAAGCCCTTGGCAGTGGCGGTGAAGTCACCGGACACACCTGCGTCAGAACTGGTAGAGGCAGACTTTGCACCGCAGCCGTAGCCAAACAGGCTGACCGCGATGACCGCTGCCATAGCCAGTGCAGACACGCTCTTCTTGATCTGAGCTTTCTTCATGTTTTTCCTTCCTTGATTGCTTCGTGGTTTGTGGTTGCGAACATCTATCAGCATAAAAAGGGGGCTGCCCTTTTACAAGCAGCCCCCTCTGCCGAACTTGGGAAACGGATTTAGGCGTTGGCCTGTGCAGCAGCAACAGCGCAGGCGACAGTAGCGCCGACCATCGGGTTGTTGCCCATGCCGATGAGGCCCATCATCTCGACGTGTGCAGGCACAGAAGAGGAACCTGCAAACTGAGCATCGCCGTGGACGCGGCCCAGAGAGTCGGTCAGGCCGTAGCTGGCGGGGCCGGCTGCGACGTTATCGGGGTGCAGGGTACGGCCCGTGCCGCCGCCGGAAGCGACGGAGAAGTACTTCTTGCCGTTCTCGATGGCCCACTTCTTATAGGTGCCGGCGACCAGGTGCTGGAAGCGGACGGGGTTGGTGGAGTTGCCGGTGATGGAGCACTGGACGTCCTCCTTCTTCATGATGGCAACACCCTCCATGACGTCGTTGGCGCCGTAGCACTTGACAGCTGCGCGCTCGCCCTCGGAGAAGGGGATCTCCTTGACGACGGTCAGGGTCTGAGTGGGGATGTCGTACTCGGTCTGCACATAGGTGAAGCCGTTGATACGGGAGATGATGTAAGCGGCGTCCTTGCCCAGGCCGTTCAGGATGACGCGCAGGGGGGTCTTGCGGACCTTGTTTGCGGTGCGGGCGATGCCAATGGCACCCTCAGCAGCGGCGAAGGACTCGTGGCCTGCCAGGAAAGCGAAGCAGGTGGTGTCCTCGCTCAGCAGACGAGCGCCCAGGTTGCCGTGGCCCAGACCGACCTGACGCTGCTCAGCGACAGAACCGGGGATGGTGAAAGCTTCCAGACCTTCGCCGATGGCGGCTGCGCACTCGGCAGCATCGGTCAGGCCGCGCTTGACGGCGATGGCGGTACCCAGGGTGTAAGCCCAGACAGCGTTATCAAAGCAGATGGGCTGCACACCGCGGACGATCTTGTCGCAGTCGATGCCCTTAGCGAGGAGCATCTCGTTGCAGGCGTCCAGAGATTCGAGGCCGTTGGCCTTCAGGCATGCCTCGATCTTCGGCATGCGGCGATCCATAGATTCAAAAGTTGCCATGAGTTGTTCCTCCTCTCTTATTCCTCACGCGGGTCGATGTACTTGACAGCGCCTGCTTCCTTGCTGAAGCGGCCGTAAGTACCCACGTTCTTCTCGTAAGCCTCGTTGGGGGTCTTACCATGACGGATGTCTTCCATCATCTTGCCCAGCTTGACGAACTGATAGCCGATGACCTCGCCGTTGGCATCCACAGCCAGCTTGTTGATGTAGCCCTCGGTCAGCTCCAGATAACGGACGCCCTTCTCCTTGGTGGAGAAGATGGTGCCGGTCATGGAGCGCAGGCCCTTGCCCAGGTCATCCAGACCTGCGCCGATGGGCAGACCGTCCTCAGAGAAAGCGGTCTGGCTGCGGCCGTAGACGATCTGCAGGAACAGCTCGCGCATCGCCACGTTGATGGCGTCGCAGACGAGGTCGGTGTTCAGAGCTTCCAGAATGGTCTTGCCGGGCAGGATCTCGCCTGCCATAGCAGCAGAGTGGGTCATGCCGGAGCAGCCGATGGTCTCCACCAGAGCCTCCTCGATGACGCCGTTCTTGATGTTCAGAGACAGCTTGCAGGTACCCTGCTGAGGTGCGCACCAGCCCACACCATGGGTGTAGCCGCTGATGTCCTTGATCTCATAGGCCTTGACCCATGCGCCCTCTTCGGGGATGGGGGCCGGACCATGCTTAGGACCTTTGGTGATCGGGCACATATTCTGTACTTGCTGCGAATAGGTCATAATCATACTCTCCTTTTGACAAATTGATGCCGTGCGGCAGAAGCTTCTCTCCCCTGCCGCCTTGCATTGACCGGGCTGCGCCGCTCTCTTTTCAGCGCTTCTCCCGGTACTACCACGCACAATTTTATTATAGAGGACGTTGGCCCAATTTGCAAGTCATTTCTGACAAATTTTTCGCAATCTTTTTGCCATTTTCGTTTTTCTGCGCAGGAGCGCAACTTCTCAATTCGGTTTTTCTGCGGCTCCCGCCGCACCGGCGTGACGGCCCAGATGCAGGCGAAGCCCGCCGCCGCACCCGCGATGGCGAGGATGTGCCGCCCCTGCCCGAATCCCCAGAGATCCGCGATGCAGGGGAACAAAAGGCTTCCCACGCTCTGGCCCAGCGCCAGAAAGCCGTAGTTCACCCCGGCGTGAGGCAGGCCGAACAGGTCGGTGGAGAGGGCGGGCAGCACCGCCGCCAGCGCCGAGTAGCAGAACGTCAGCCCCGCATACACTGCCACGACGGCCCACCCCCGGGCAAACAGGAACGCCGCCGAAAGCCCCAGTGACACGCCGAAGAGGATGAGGTCGGTGGGGCGGCGGCCGATCTTGTCGCTGAGCAGGGGCATCAGCAGCCGCCCAGCCGCACTGCCCACGCTGCCCAGCACCACGGCCCAGAGGGCGGCGCTCTCGTCCAGCCCCCGCTCCATCCCAAGCTTCAGGATGATGGGGCTGAACAGCAGCACCGCCGGGGTGGAAAAGCAGACCGCTCCGGCGCAGAGCCAGTACTGCCGCGTGCCAAGCATCTGCCGGGGCGAGAGGTCGAGGGGCGGCGCGGCTTTAGCCTTTCCCTGCCGGCTGGGCTGAGGCTTTTCGGGCGGCGGGTCGGTCAGCAATGCACTGCCCGCGAGGCAGACCGGCAGGGTCAGCGCACCCAGCGCCCAGAACGCGCCCCGGATGCCCTGCACCGGCCCGAAGCCCCGCAGGGCCGTGCGGACAAAGACGGTCAGGAACGCTCCGCTCAACCCCACTGCGCCCCCGATGACGCCGGTGGCGAGGCCCTTCCGGCCCTTGTACCACTTCTGGGCACAGGACTGGATGGACGGATAGAGAAAGGCCGTGCCGAGCCCTGCCGGGATGCTGAACACCCCGAAAAAAGCACTCCCCTTCTCTGCCGGGAGAGCCGCCGCCGCGAAGAATCCGCCGCAGAGCAGGCCCGTCCCCCACAAAGCTGCAAAGCGTGGCCCCTGCTTATCCTGCAGAAAGCCGCCGATGACGCACCCGATGCCGAAAAACGCGATGAGCACCCCGAAGGCATAGCCTGCCCCCTGCTCGCTGAGGCCGTATTCCTCCATGACGGGTCTTTGAAACACGCCCCACGCGGCGGGCAGGCCTGTCAATACCTGGATGGCCGCGCCCGCCGCCAGGATGGCCCAGGGTCTTGTTTTCTGCATTTCGTGCATCACCTCAGAGAATAGTGTGTCCTTTTCGATTGACAAAAAGACAGTATCCTTTATAATTAGAAGAGTATTATAAAAATCATCTCTCCTGTTTCGCTGTCGTGTGCCCTGACCCCAGGGCACTTCCGTTTCCGGTTCAAGTGAGCTTGTGCGTCCCGCACAGGCCTTGCCGACACGCCAGTGGCTCCCCCTCTGGGGGAGCTGTCGCGTCAGCGACTGAGAGGGCTATACAGAAAGAGGACTCTATTATGAAAACTCAGGCCTTAAAAGGTATGCGCGACCTTCTGCCCAACGAGCAGACCCTGCGCGACTACATTCAGGGCAAAATTCTCGAGACTTACCGCGCATCCGGCTTCGAGCGCATCTCCACCCCCATGCTGGAGGATATGGAGAACCTCGACAAGTCCGACGGCGGCGACAACCTGAACCTCATCTTCAAAGTGCTCAAGCGCGGCGACAAGCTCACCGCCGCCCTGAGCTCCGGCGACCCGAAAGAGCTCTCCGACATGGGCCTGCGCTATGATCTGACCCTGCCCCTGAGCCGCTTCTACGCCGCCAACAAGGACAAGCTCCCCACCCTTCAAGGTCATCCAGACCGACCGCGTCTTCCGCGCCGAGCGCCCCCAGAAGGGCCGTCTGCGCGAGTTCGTCCAGTGCGACATCGACATTCTGGGCGACGAGAGCCCCAACGCCGAGGTTGAGCTCATCGACGTGACCACCCGCGCCCTGCTGGGCATCGGCTTCGACGGCTTCACCGTCAACATCAATGACCGCCGCATCCTCCGCGGGATGCTGGAGAGCATGGGCTTTGCCGCCGACACGCTGGATTCCGTCTGCATCACCTTCGACAAGATGGATAAGATCGGTGCCGACGGCGTGAAGGCCGAGCTTCTCGAGAAGCAGCTGCCCGAGAGCGCGGTCAACGCACTGGCCGACTTCATCGCCGCCGGCAAGGTGACGCTGGACGCTGTGGCCGCCCGCTGCGCAGACCCCGCCATCGCCGACGACCTCAAGTACGTCCTCGCTGCCGCCAACTCCATGGCCGCAGGCCGCTATCAGGTGGCCTACTGCCCCAGCCTCGTGCGCGGTCAGGGCTACTACACCGGCATGGTGTTTGAGATCACCTGCCCGCAGTTCAGCGGCGCAGTCGCCGGCGGCGGCCGCTATGACAACATGGTGGGCAAGTTCCTCGGCACGCAGGTGCCGGCAGTCGGCTTCTCCATCGGCTTCGAGCGCGTCTGCGGCATCCTGCTCGAGCAGGGCTATCAGATCCCCGGCGCAAAGCAGAAGATCGCACTGCTCTACGGCAAGGACGCCGACTTCACCGCCGTCCTGAGCAGGGCCGCTGCCCTGCGCGATACCTACAACGTCACCGTCCTGCCTCAGGGCAAGAAGCTCGGCAAGCAGCTGGGCCAGCTGGAAGCAGCAGGCTTTGCCGGTGCCGCCTTCATGGACAAGGACGAGGTAAAGGTCTTTGCCGCTCAGTAAGGGCTGAACAAACCAAAAGCACTGCACTCCCCAAAAGCGGGCGGGTGCAGTGCTTTTTTGCGTTTATGGTTGCCGGGTCAGCCGGTTTTTTTGGCGTTGGGGTACACCCGCTCCATCCGGGCGTTGTCAAAATGTTCGTCGAGGAAGACGTCCAGCTGGTTCGCCGGGGCGATGCCGCTGGTGCGGGCGTCGTACCGGGCCAGCGCCAGTGCCGAAAGCCCCATGTTCACGGCCATGAACACCGTCAGCACCACGGTCATCCAGGGCAGGATGTGCTTTTTCAGGTTTGCCATCAGCTTTGCGACGAGGGGGTAGCCGTACCGGATCCAGACCACCGCCGCGATGCCCCAGAAGAAGCAGTAGAGCAGGTTGACACGGCCTCCCAGATTGAACTTGAAGCCGCTGTAGTCCCAGAAGATGACGCCGAACAGCAGCTCACCCACGGCGCTGCAGATATACTCGTATGCGCCGCCCATCACGAAGCCGAACAGGAAGATGGAGCGGTCGCTCCGCTCCTCGCTGCCCCGCAGCAGGACCGCCGCCATGACCAGTGCCAGCCCCCACACCACGCTGAAGGGTCCCCACACGAGGCTCGAGCGGCTCATCCAGACGCCCGCCGTCACCCGGCAGAACAGCGTCTCCACCACGTCGCCGAGGAAAGCCCCGATGACGAAGAGCCAGACGAGGTCGCCGAAGCTCAGGGCCTTTTCTTTCTGAGCAGTCGGCTCGGGCTGGACGATGGTCGGGTAAGCCCGCTGGATACGCTTTTCCACATGGGCGATGAGCCGCTGACGCAGCTTGTCCGAGTGCTTTTCCAGCTCGAGGTTGAGCTGTTCCAGCCTCGGATGGCTGGCGGCGTACCGGTTGACGGCCAGCGCTGCGCCCAGCTGGTCGAGGACGGCCAGCGTCATCGCCGCCCAGACGCCGATATGCAGCAGCCAGCCCGGCAGCAGGGCGCAGAGCCGCAGCAGCAGGACGTTGCCCCACAGCACGCTTGCCATGCCCAGCAGGCCCCAGAGCACCGAGTACTGCAGGCAGACGTAGCCGTCCAGATTGAACTTTTATCCGAGTAGTCCCACCAGCGGCGGCGGTGCATCCTCTCGAGCAGCTTGGCCGTCACCCACTCCACCACGGTGGCGTTGGCCGCACAGCCGAGGAAGAGGGCCACCGGCGTCGAGCGCAGGTCGGCAAAGCCCACCGCCATCAGCACAGCCGCCGTGCCGTAGACGAAGCAGAACGGGCCGGACGCCACGCCGCGGTTGACGAAGGCGCGGCCCTTGATGGTCGCCACCACCGTCTCGGCTACCCAGCCGAGGAACGAATAGACCAGATAGAGGACGCAGAGGGTATAAAAATTCAGCTCCATTGCCTGTTTCCTTTCCCATATAAACGGTTATAGGGCTATTGTATGCAGTTTTGGCCGCGTCCGCGCTGACGGAGAGGTCGGACTACAGAGAACTTTCTCTGAGACCCGCGTGTTATCTGAGGAAGTGGCGCTTTTCACACGCAGCATCGTCCAAAAAGTCACTTATGCAAGGTGACGAAGTGACCCCTGCTGCGTAAGTGAGTCACTTACGCAGATACCCTCACTTACGCAAGCTGCGTAAGTGACGTTTTATAATTATAGTACGTTATTTTTTGGTCACTTCATCACATGATCTACCTCAGTAGAGCGTATCACTTCATCAGCCCCATCGTCCAGGCCCGGACCAGCAGGCCCAGCAGGACGACGGCCAGCAGCACCACGGTAAGGGCGCGGCTCTGGGTGCGCTGACGCTTCTTGCGGCGGGCCGTGGTCTGCATATTCTGGCGGCTGCGGCTGTTCCGGCCAGAGGTATTCCGGCTGCGGCCGGATGTCCCCTTCGAGGCCGTGCGGCTCCCGCCGCTCTGGCGCTTGCGGGATGTGCTGCCGCTTTTCTGGGACTTCTGGCGGCGGGGCGCTTCGTCCTCAGCCTTCTTCTGAGGCTCGATGGTCTCCGACGCGCCGCAGCGGGACAGAAAGTCCTCCGCCATCCGGTAATACTTCTCGAGGTCGCCGGTGGTCAGGGCCGTTCCCTCATAGCCCGCTTCCAGCTCCTCCACGGCCTCGTTGAACCGGATCGCCGCCTGTGCGGCTGCAGTCCTGTCGGAGGCGTGGGCGGCCTCATTGCGGGCCATCCGCACCGCGTTGCAGGCGCGGCGGGCCGCTGCCGGGTGGGGCGTATTGCCCAGCAGGTCGAGGGGCCGGGCAGCGTCCTTTTCCGGGTCCAGCAGGACACGCATACAGAGGGTGGTATCCAGCTGCTGCCAGCCGGTGCGGCCATTCAGCTCCGGCAGACGCTCGTAGTAGTCGGGGCTCTCCTTCTGGCGCTGGGCCAGATGCTTCAGCAGGGCGTCCACGCTGTGAGCGCCGGGCTTTTCCTCCCAGTGCCAGCGCAGCAGTTTCCGGCTGATGTCGTCGCAGGCCGCTTTGATCTCGAACGCGGCCTGCAAAGCTTCGTCAGGCATAATCATCTCTCCTTGTTAAACCTCTCCGTCACGCCTACGGCGTGCCACTGCCCGGGTTGCGGCACCCAGCATCCGCAGCGCTTTGCTTGCGTCTTGCTGGCCGCGGCCCCAACAGCGACTCCCTGTTTCCGCCACTGGCGGCGGTCGTCGTTGTTGCTCCTATCGAGGGGAGGCCTTGGCATTCCGTAAAGCTTATTCTCTTCGCCAGAGGCTCCCCTCGGTAGGGGAGCTGTCTGCGAAGCAGACTGAGAGGTTATTCCTTAAATTAAAAGCGGAGGAAGCCTCTGCCTCCTCCGCCGTACATCCTATTTTACATCATGAACTGAGAATACACGAAGCCGCACAGGGCGATGCCCGCACACACGATGGCGGTGATGGGCGGCACCCAGCGGATGAGCGTCTCAGCGATGCTGTCGCGGGGGTCTTCCTCTTCGCAGTCGTCCTCCTCGTCCAGCGGCTTTGCCTGCAGGCGGGACGGCGCGGCGGCGGGAGTCGAGGGTACCACACGGGTGCCGTACTTCTCCACCTCTTCGTCCGGCGCAAAGGACTTGGCCGGGCGCACCGGCTCCGGCTGGCGGGGCAGGACGCGGGGTAGCCTCCTGGTTCCGGGGCGCGGGGACACCACGCGGGGTCGCCTCCATCTCAGCGGCAGGCGCATAGCCGGGCGCAGGCTCCGCCGCCCGGGGCGGGATGATACGGGTGGCTTCCTCCTGCGCTGCACCCACGATGCGGGTGGGCTCTTCCGCAGGCGCAGCGGGGCGTACCAGCTGGGCCGCAGGCTGCGGCTCCGTCTCCGGCTGGCGCACCGGGGCTTCCGGCTGCAGCAGGGTGTTCAGCGCGTTCTGCAAAAGGATGCGGTCGCTGCCGCACTCGGAGCAGTAGACGGTGTCCTCTTCCTTCGGGTGGAAGGCACCGCAGGCGCAGTACCAGCCGTTCTCGAAGACCTGGGGCATGAACTTCATGCCGGTGCGGTTCATCCGGGCTTCGAGGGCCTTCTGCATCTCGACGCTCAGGCGGCGGGGAGCCGGCAGGCGCACCCGCTTGATGCTCTCGAGGTGGACGACCTTCCTGCCGCTGTAGACATTGCGCAGGGTGACGTCCACGCTGGTGATGGCCTTCTGGGTGACAAAGACGGCATCGTCCATGCCGAAGCTCTCGCCGGGCTTTGCGGTAAGGTCACGGTACTCGAACTCGTCCTCACAGAGGATGACGCCGTCCACGCCCTTGCACTTGAAGTGGATCTCCAGTGCCGTCAGGGTCACGCGGGAAATGTTCTTAAAGGTCAGACAGACTGCGTGTTCGCCGCTGACTTCGCCCTTGAGCAGCTCCACGCAGACGAACTGCACCGGGCTGCCCGGGGTGTAATAGTTGGCCCGTGTCCGCGCGACCGGTTCAAAATTTTCCTCCACAACACTCTCCCCTTTCTCTTGGTTTACTGGTTGGCTTCGCCTTCATCCGGCGTTTCGGGGGCCGGGGCTTCCTGCGGGGCGGCATCCACTGCCTCAGCAGTTTCGGCAGGCTCCGCAGCCTCTGCGGTCTCGGCCTGTTCCACAGGCTGGACAGCGGGCTGAGCCTCGGCGGGCTTTGCGTCGGGGTCCTCACGCTGGGGCAGGGGCTCGCCTGCCATCACGGCGTTGAACTCCTTCTCGTTCAGCTTCTCGCGCTCCATCAGGGCCTGTGCCAGCGCATGGAGCTGGTCGATATGCTCCGTCAGGGTGCGGCGGCAGGTCTCGTAGGCCTCGTCGATGATGTCCCGCATCTCGCTGTCGATCTCAGCAGCGGTGGTCTCGCTGTAGCCCTTGCCCTGACCGAGGTCGCGGCCCAGGAAGGTCTCCTCCTGAGAGGTGCCGTAGACCACAGGGCCAAGGCGCTCGAGGAAGCCGGTACTTGGTGATCATCTGGCGGGCGATGTTCGTCGCCTGCTGCAGGTCGTTGGACGCACCGGTGGAGATGTCGTCCAGAATAAGCTGCTCGGCTACGCGGCCGCCCAGACTGGACACGATGTCCTCGAACATCTCGCCCTTGGTGACGTAGCTGCGGTCTTTCTCGGGCAGATACATGGTGTAGCCGCCGGCCTGACCGCGGGGGATGATGGTGATCTCATGCACACGGGGTGGTGCTTGCAGTAGAAGCCCGCCACAGCGTGGCCTGCCTCGTGGTAGGCGGTGAGCTTTTTCTCTTCGGGGGTGACGACCCGGCTCTTCTTCTCGGGGCCGGCCATGACCTTCATGGAAGCCTCTTCGATGTCCTCCATCGTAATGGCCTTGCGGCTGCGGCGGGCAGCCAGCAGAGCGGCCTCGTTGACGAGGTTCTCGAGGTCAGCGCCCGCAAAGCCTGCGGTGCGCTGTGCAATGACCTTGAGGGAGACATCCGGGGCGAGGGGCTTGTTCTTGGTGTGGACCTTCAGGATCTCCTCGCGGCCCTTGACGTCGGGCAGGCCGACGTAGACCTGACGGTCGAAGCGGCCCGGGCGGAGCAGGGCCTTATCGAGGATGTCGGCACGGTTGGTGGCCGCCATGACGATGACGCCATCGTTGGCCTCGAAGCCGTCCATCTCGACCAGCAGCTGGTTCAGGGTCTGCTCGCGCTCGTCGTGACCGCCGCCGAGACCGGCACCGCGCTGACGGCCCACAGCATCGATCTCATCAATGAAGATGATGCAGGGCATGGCTTTTTGCCTTGTCGAAGAGGTCGCGCACACGGGATGCGCCGACGCCGACGTACATCTCGACGAAGTCAGAGCCGGAGATGGAGTAGAACGGCACACCGGCCTCACCGGCGCAGGCGCGGGCCAGCAGGGTCTTGCCGGTACCCGGAGGGCCGACGAGCAGCACGCCGTGAGGGATGCGTGCGCCCAGAGAGTTGAACTTGTCGGGGCT
>ENA-OQOA01000522-OQOA01000522.1-human-gut-metagenome-genome-assembly--contig:-NODE-522-length-16304-cov-4.793040_pt1 | contig 16304 bp, 13 predicted proteins | sample MGYA00242633_ERZ504888 | MGnify/ENA primary metagenome ERZ504888 (study PRJEB26092, sample SAMD00036372) | human gut metagenome | host: Homo sapiens | study: EMG produced TPA metagenomics assembly of... | reverse complement strand
ATTGAGCGAGCCTCCGCTCACTTTCTGCAGGCCGGCTATCGCGCGGCCGGTGGTGGATTTCCCGGAACCGGACTCCCCACCAGACCGAGCACTTCGGAACGGTGGATCGCGAAGTCGATGCCGTCTACGGCCACGAAGTCGGGCTGCATCAGGTGCCCGGGGTACGTGATCGTCAGTCCCTTCGCCTCGACGGCCAGTGGCTCGTCATGCCAATCCGACGTGCGGTCGATCGGCTTGCCGCCGACATCGCGCACGACCAGCTTCTGGCCGATGCGCGGCACCGCCGCCAGCAGGCGCTGGGTGTAGGGATGGCTGGGGTGGTAGAAGATGCTTTCCACATCGCCCTGCTCGACGACATGGCCGCGGTACATCACGACCACCTGGTCGGCGATGTCGGCGATGACGCCCATGTTGTGCGTGATGATCAGCACGGAGGCGTCGAACTCGTCGCGGGCGAGACGCAGCAGGTCGAGGATTTCGGCCTGCACGGTCACATCGAGCGCGGTGGTCGGCTCGTCGGCGAGGATCAGCCCGGGGTTGAGCACCAGCGCCATCGCGATGACGATGCGCTGCTTCTGGCCGCCGGAGAACTGGTGGGGATAGTAGTCGATGCGGGTCTCGGCCTCGGGGATGCCGACCTTCTTGAGGATGTCGATGGCCTTCGCCCGGCGCTCCTTCTTGTCTTTCATGCCGTGGGCACGCAGGCCCTCCTCGATCTGCCAGCCGATGGTGTACACCGGGTTGAGCACCGAGTTGGGCTCCTGGAACACCATGGCCGCTTCGGAGCCGCGCATGCGGCGCAGATCCTCACCGGACAGGCTCAGCACGTCAAGACGTTCGGAGTCGGCACGGTTCGACAGGTAGATCGCACCGGACGTGGTGGCGGTCTCGGGCAGCAGCTTGATGATCGAACGGGCGGTCACCGACTTGCCGGAGCCGGATTCGCCGACCACGCCGACCACGGTCTTGCGCGGGATGGTGAAGTTCACCTTGTCGATGGCCTTGATGGAGCCCGCATCGGTCATGAACGAGACGCTGAGGTTCTTGATTTCGGCTAGATTGCCGGACGTGTCCTTGACGTTGGTCGAGTCACTCATGGTCGGTCTCCTTTTCCATCACCTGCGCGATGGCAGGGTTCTCCACACTGACCTGGGGCTTGCCTTCGGATTTGAGCTCCGCGATCACCTCGTTGTCGGCGCTCGGCTTCTCACTGGGGTCGACGGACGTGTCTTCGATGGATCCGATGACCTCGCCGGCGGACTTGCGGGCACGAAGACGCGGATCCGCCAGATCGTTGAGCGATTCGCCCACCAGTGTGATGCCCAGCACGATCAGCACGATGGCGATGCCGGGGAACACGGCCGTCCACCAGATGCCGGCCGTAACGTCGGCGACGGAACGGTTCAGGTCATACCCCCATTCGGCCGCGGCCGTCGGCTCGATGCCGAAGCCGAGGAAGCCCAGTCCGGCGAGCGTCAGAATCGCCTCGGACGAGTTGAGCGTAAGGATGACGGGCAGCGTGCGCGTCGAGTTCTTCAGCAGGTGCTTGGTCATGATGCGCCATGTGGAGGCGCCCACGACCTTCGCCGACTCGACGTAGGCCGATCCCTTGATGCGCACCACTTCGGCGCGGATGGTGCGGAAGTACTGCGGGATGTACACCACGGTGATGGAGATGCCTGATGCCAGGATGCCGCTCCACAGGCCGGACTGGCCGCCGGAGATCATGATGGCCATCAGGATGGCGAGCAGCAGCGACGGGAACGAGTAGATGGCGTCGGCGATCACGACCAGCACGCGGTCGACCCATCCGCCGAAATATCCGGAGATGAGGCCGAGCAGCACGCCGGCGAAGATCGACAGCAGCACGGCGACGATGATGGCGATGACCGCGGTCCTCGCTCCCCACACCGTGCGGCTGAACACGTCGAATCCGCCGACGGTGGTGCCCCAGATGTGCTTGGACGAGGGGGCGGCCTGCGTCGGGAACGACACGCCGTCCGCATCCTTGATCTGCGAGTATCCGTAAGGCGCAATCAGCGGGGCGAAGACCGCCACGAGCAGGAACACGCCGGTGATGACAAGGCCCGTGACCAGCATGGCCTTCTGCCAGCCGACCGCGATCTTCAGGTCGCGCACCACCGGCAGCTTGCCGTACCATGGCACCGGCTTGTTGACCTTGAGGTCGCCGAGCCGCTTGTCGCCGGGCACGCCGACTTTGGTTGCAGTGCTTTCGGTCATGTCAGTACCTCACTCTCGGATCGATGAGCGCGCTGATCACGTCAACGATGAAGTTGACCACGGCGACGATGATGGCGATTAGGATCACGATGCCCTGCACGGCGACGAAGTCACGCTGCTTGAGGTACTGGGACAGCATGAATCCCAGACCCTTCCACTCGAAGGTGGTCTCGGTCAGCACCGCGCCGGCGAGCATCAGCGCGATCTGCATGCCCATGACCGTGATGATCGGGATCATTGCGGGGCGCCAGGCGTGCTTGGACAGCAGACGGCCCTCCGACACGCCGCGGGAGCGCGCCGCCTCGACGTAGCCGGACGTGTACGTGGAGATGACGTTGGTGCGCACCAGACGGATGAACACGCCTGCGGTCAGCAGACCCAGCGCGAGGGCGGGCAGCACCGCGTGACGCAGCACATCGACCAGCACGCTCATGTCACCCAGCTGGAAGGCATCGATGATGTAGAAGCCCGTGGGTGACACCAGCCTCTGGAATTGCATGTCGCTGGCGAAGCTGGAACGACCGGATGGGGGCAGCACGTTGAGCCACACCGCGAAGACGAGCTTGAGCATCAGTCCCAGGAAGAACACCGGCGTCGCATAGCACAGGATGGCGAACACGCGGATGCCCGCATCGGCGGCGTGGTCGCGGCGCCTGGCGGCGAGACGGCCCAGTCCGATGCCGACGATCAGAGCGACGATCAGGCTCAGGAACGCGAGCTCGAACGTGGCCGCCCCGTAGCGGGTCAGGATGGTGGTGACCGGCTGGTTGTCGGTGAGCGTGGTGCCCAGATCGCCGCGCAGCAGCCCGCCAAGATAGTCGAGGTACTGCACGACCAGCGGACGGTCATAGCCGGCGGCGTGGATACGGCGTTGCAGCTCTTCGGGAGTCAGGCGTCCGCCCATGGCGGCGGAAATCGGGTCGCCGGTGGCACGCATCACGAAAAACACGATGGTGACGAGAATGAATACAGTGGGGATGATCAGCAGGAATCTGGTCAATACGAAACGGAAAAACCCACTGGACAAATGGTTTTTCTTGGCTTTCGGCTGCGTCTTCGCAGGTGCCGACGCCGTGGCGCTTTCGGACACGCGATGCTCCTTCTGGGGAAAAACGATCGAATACGGATGATGCTCCCGCGGCGTGTGGGATCGCCCGCGGCGGTCATGGATGGCTTGGCGTCAACTGCACCATCCATGACCGGCTTCACGGGCGTCACCCCGCGTCGGCGGGAGCCGGGACTGGATCAGGACTTGGTCACTGATGCGTAGCGAAAGCGGAACGAGGCGTCGAGCACGACACCCTTGATGTTCGTTCCGGTGACGGCCACCTGGGCACCCTGCAGCAGCGGGATGGTGGACAGGTCCTCGGTCTCCAGGGCCTGGACCTGCTTGAGGATCTCCTCACGCTTGGTGGCGTCCTTCTCGCCTGCCTGCTTGACGATCAGATCGTTGACTTCCTTGTTGGAGTAGCCGTTGTTGACGAAGTTGCCGTCGCGGAAGAACGGGGACAGGTAGTTGTCCGGATCGGAGTAGTCCGGGAACCAGCCGAGCTGGTAGACCGGGTACGAGCCGTCGGAGTCTTCGGTGACGACGCGTTCCTTGTTGTACTGCGTCCATTCGGTCTGCTGCAGGTCGACCTTGAACAGGCCGTCGGCCTCCAGCTGGGACTTGATGGCGGCGTACTCGTCGGCGGACGAGGAGCCGTAGTGGTCGCCGTTGTACTGGAGCTTGAGGTCGACCGGGGTCGAAACGCCGGCGTCCTCCAGCACCTTCTTGGCCTTGGCGGCGTCGGGCTTGCCCTCACCGTCGCCATAGGCGGCCTTCAGCGTGTCGTCATGGCCGGACAGTCCGTCGGGGATGAAGGAGTACATCGGGGTGTAGGTGCCCTTGTAGACCTTCTTGCTCAGCTCATCGCGGTCGATGAGGTTGGCGACGGCCTGGCGCACGGCCTTGGCCTTGTTGGCGTCGGCGTCGGACTGGGACTCGCCGTAGGGCTGGATCTTGAAGTTGAAGGTCAGGAAGCGTTCCTCACCGCCCGGACCCTTGACGACCTTGACCTTGGAGTCCTTGGACAGGTCCTCGATGTCGGTCGGGGTCAGCGAGCGGAAGGCCACGTCGATCTGGCCCTGCTGGACGTTGAGCTTGAGGTTGGACGCGTCGGCGAAGTACTTGACCTGGATGGCGTCGTTCTTGGCCGGGGTCAGGCCCTTGTAGCTGTCGTTCTTCTCGTAGGACGCGGTCTCGTTCATCTTGAACGCGGTGAGCTTATACGGGCCGGCGAACGCGTTCCCCTTGACGATGGTGTCGGCGTCGGTCAGCTTGTCGGCGTCGAAGACCTCTTCGTCGACAATGGGTCCGGCCGGGCTGGACATGACCTGCTTGAGCGTCACATCGAACGGCACGGAGTCCTTGAACACGACGGTGGTATCGTCCGGAGCCTCGACGGATTCGACGTTGGCGAGCAGCGAGCTCGGGCCGTTCGCGTCGTTGATCGTCTTGATGCGGTCATACGAGAACTTGACATCGGATGCGGTCAGGTCATGACCGTTCGCGAACTTCAGCCCTTCCTTGATCTTTACGGTGAATTCGGTGCCGTCATCATTCCATGTACCGTCATCGGCGGCGATATCCGGGCTCAATTCGGACGTATTGTAATCCTGTGCATACAGGAACGGGAAAATCTGAATCTGCACGGCATACGAACCATTGTCGTAAGAGCCCGCGGGATCCACGCTGGTGATCTTATCGGTGGTGCCGATGGTGATCGCGGATCCGCTCGCCGTATTGGCGTCCTTCACGCCGCCGCATGCGGTCAGCGATGCGATTGCCGCGATGGATGCGACAGCCGCCAAAAACTTGCGATGATTCTTCAAGGGAAATACCTCTTCCTTAACTACTCTCCGCGCCGTCTTCATTGGCGCGGTCACCAAGACTATGGGGTTATTGTGTTAGCCATGTGTTTCCATACGAATCGGCTGTGATGTGCAAGGGCGCGGCTTGTGGCCGAATAACCCTTGGAATTGCAACTATTCCGGTATTTTGCGACATCCGCCACACAATGCCCACATTATGAGACCGGAAGAGGTGGGGGCGACAAGGCTGTACATGAGATGAGGGCCGCCTGCATATGCAGACGGCCCTCATCGCGACCTATCACAGTTTCCCGTGACGAATGCAATCAACGCCTTGCGGCTGCGCCTTACTTCAGCTTGCGGCTGCACCTTACTTCAGCTTGCGGCCGGCGCACCACACCTGGTTGACCGTCCAGCTGGACGGATCGGTGAGCAACAGGTCGGCGGCGTACCCGGGCGCGAGCAGACCCAGCGGGGCGCCGGTGACCGCGTTCGGCTTGTCGTAGCCGAACGCGCGCGCGGGCGCCAACGTGGCAGCCTCGACGGCGTCGACCGGGGAGATGCCCAGCTCATTGACGGCGCGCTGCACGGCGACCTCAAGCAGCAGCGTGGAGCCGGCGATTGCACCGTTCGACACCAGACGGGCGTGGCCGTCGACGACGTTCACGTCCAGCGCACCCAGCTTGTACGGGCCGTCAGGGCAGTCGGTGGCCGCCATCGCGTCGGTGACGAACGCCGTGCGGTGGGGTGCGAACTCGAAGCCCAGCTTGACCATCGGGTCCTGCACGTGGAAGCCGTCGTTGATCAGCTCGATAGTGACGCGCGGATCCTCCACGGCCGCCGGGATCGGGCCCGGCTTGCGGTGGTGCAGTCCATTCATCGCGTTGAACATGTGGGTCATGATGCCCGCGCCGGCGTCGAAACCGGCCTTGGCGGTCTCGTAATCGGCGTCGCAGTGGCCGACGGCCGGCACGACGCCCGCCTTCGTGAACTGCTTGATGGCGCTGATGCCGTGAGGCAGCTCGGGCGCGATGGTGATCTGGCGGATGCAGCCGTCGGCAGCGCCCAGCAGCTCGTCGACGAGCTCGGGAACCGGGTCCTTGAGGCACTCGGGATCATGAGCGCCCTTGCGGGCGAGCGCCAGGAACGGACCTTCGAGATGGGCACCGAGCACGTCGGGGCGCTCGTCCATCTTGGCGCGAACGTTCTTCAGGTTCGCGCAGATCACGTCGATGGGGTTGGTGATCAGCGACAGCACCTGCCTGGTCGTGCCGTGCACGGCGTGGCCGGCACGCGCGATGTCGATGCCTTCCGGACCGTCATCGAAGGAATGCTCCCATGCGCCATGCGCGTGAATGTCCACATAGCCCGGGGTGATCAGCTGCCCGGCCGCATCGATGATGGCCGTCTCGTCGGCCGGATCAAGGCCGATGGAACGACACGCCGACTCGAACGCCTCGTCGTCGGTGCCGGTGGCGACGATGACACCGTCCGCCGCGGTCAGCCAGAAATGATCCTGGACGCCGCACGCATCCACCTTGCGGGCACCGCGAACGGCGACGCGACCCGCCTCGCCCTTCAGCGCATCAGTCACCCGCGCGACGATCTGTTCTCGTGATTGAGTCATATTGTCCTACCTCTTTGTATGTGATTCGGGGCGCGATGATGACCGCCCCATGCGAGGATGGGGTCCCCCCAGACGGGGAACCCATCCGTCATGCGCCCCGGTTCGGGAGCACATATCGATATGCCTGTCAGGGCGCTGATCAGATGCCCTGCCAAGCCGGCTTGTGCTCGAAGGCGTACTTGTAGTAGTCCTTGTGGCGCAGGCGGGAGGCGGCGGCCTCGTCGACGATGATCGTCGCGTGCGGGTGCAGCTGCAGAGCGGAAGCCGGGCAGAAGGCGCTCACGCCGCCCTCGCAGGTCTCCTCGACCGCTTCGGCCTTGCCCTCGCCGAAGGCCAGCAGCACCAGGTGACGGGCCTTGAGGATCGTGCCGATGCCCTGCGTGATGCAGTGGGTCGGCACCTGGTTGATGTCGTCGTCGAAGAAGCGGGCGTTGTCGACGCGGGTCTGCTCGGCCAGCGTCTTGACGCGCGTGCCGGAGGCCAGCGACGAGCCGGGCTCGTTGAAGCCGACGTGGCCGTCGGTGCCGATGCCGAGGATCTGCACGTCGATGCCGCCGGCGGCCTCGATGGCCGCATCGTACTCGGGGCCGGCGTGGGCGATACGCTCGCCGTCCTCCAGTGGGGCGCCGTCGAGCACGTCACCGGGCACGTGCACCTTCTCCGGGTCGAGGCCGAGCGGCTCGACGACGGTGCGGTGGATGGTGGAGTGGTAGGACTCCGGGTGGGTCAGCGGCAGACCGATGTACTCGTCAAGCGCGAAACCGCGCACCTTCGACACGTCGATGTCCTCGGCCTTCACCATGGCGGCGAGGTGACGGTAGGCGGCCAGCGGGCTCGAACCGGTCGCCAGACCCAGCACCGCGTCCGGCTTGCCCTTGATCAGATCGGCGACGCAGCGGGCGTACAGCTCGCCGGCCTCATCCTGATCCTTCACGATAATCACTTCAGGCATGTGCAACCTCCTTGTGTTGTTCATTCTCCAGCGGTTCGGCCACCCCGTTGTCATCAGCGACCAGCCGTGCCGTCACGCGATTCTTGCGTTTCCCGTGACATGCGCATCCGCTATTTGTTAATGATACTAACTAATGTGTATATCCGCATCTTCGGCGACACAACGGACATTGAACATGAGCGACCGTAGAATGAACATTGCGTGACCGGAAATGGTCTCGCGGAGAACCACGGAAAGGATCCAGGGACTTATGACCGCTTACCAGCAATCCGGGATATGGGGCCCCCACAACCCGGGACAGAGCGGCAAGGCAAGTCCCGCCGATGCAAGACGCACGAACCGGTCATTGATCTTCAGCCTGCTGTTCCCCGACGTCCAACTTTCACGCGCCGAATTGGGGCGGCGCACGGGACTGTCCCGCGTGGCGGTCTCCGATGTGGTCAACAGCATGCTCAGCTGTCACCTGCTGCGCGAGAACGGCCGCGAGTCCAACGGCGGCAAGGGCAAGCGAGGCACGCTGCTGAGCGTCGACCCCGACACGCTGCATATCATCAGCATCGACCTGTCACAGCCGCATCTCATCCAGGGCGAGGCCACGAACCTGCTCGGCGAGCCGGTCATGCACGTGGAACACGCGCTGCGGGCGGTGAACCATGTGGATTTCGACACCATCAACGAGGTCATCACTCCCCTGCACGCCGCCACGCAGAACGTCATCGGCATCGGGCTCGCCATGCCCGGCGTGGTCGACGGCAACGGCCTGGTGAAGCGCTCCACGCTGCTCGGCTGGCGCAACGTCGACGTCCGCACGCCCATCGAACGGCGTTTCTCACTTCCCGTCACCGTGAACAACGACGCGACCGCCGCCATGTTCACCGAGCGACTGTTCGGCAAGGGCGGCCCCAATATGATGTTCGTCCGCCTGCGCCGTGGCGTCGGAGGTGCCGTGCTGCTGGGCGACGTGCCGGTGTTCGGCGAGAACCACGCCGGCGGCGAGATCGGCCACATCTCCCTCGACCCGCAGGGCCCTCCGTGCGCCTGCGGCAAGCGAGGGTGCCTCGAACGCCTGGTCTCGGCGACCTCGCTGCACGCACGGCTGCAGCGCAGCGACGAACGGATGCGCGCGAGCATCCTGCGCGAGGCCGGCACCTATCTGGGCACGGCGCTGTCCATGCCCGTGGGACTGCTGGACCTTGCCGACGTGTGCGTGTACGGGCAGAACGACATCGTCAACGACACCCTGCTGTCGGCCGCGCAGGCGCAGCTCGACCTGCTGACCGGCTCGTCGTTCCACACGCGGACCATCATCCGCCGATGCGAGTGCGAGGGCGAAATCACCCTGCGTGGCGAAGCCCTATCAGTCCTCCACGATTACCTGGAAAACCGCTGATCAGACTGCGCGCCGCCTCCCGCCAGCGGGAGGATTTGGATTTTCAGCGCGCGGCGGCGACTGCGGCACGCACGACATCCCGATCGGTGCGGCATACCATGACGCCATCGCCTCCGCCTCCGGGGCCCCCATCCGATGTCATCGTGCGTTTCGCCGACAAATGAATCGCCGACACGCCCGTCTCCTTCAAGGCGGGAATGAGATCGACGGTCACACCGCCGCCGGCCTGTATCTGGATGCGCCCCGCGGCGTATTCGGACAGCTCCCGCAGGCGGCCCAGACCATCCGGGACGCATGCGGCGCCACCCGAGGTGAGCACGCGGGTGAAGCCAAGTTCGATCAGGGGTATCCAGCGCGGCGAACTGATCGTCGAGCATGTCGAACGCACGATGATACGTGACCTGCACCTTGCGATTGCAGCGCACGGCCTCGTTGCGGGCGGCCTCGGCCAGCGCGCGGGTGAACGGCACGTCAATGCGTCCGTCCTCGGTCATGCCTCCGACGACGACGCCGGACGCCCCGGCGAGGATGGCCGAACGGACGTCGGCGATCTGCACGTATTTCTCTTCATCGGTGAACACGAACGAACCGCCTCTCGGACGGATCAGCACCTGGACGCCTTGGGGTACGCCGACATGGGAGCATGCCTGGATCATGCCGAAGCTTGGGGTCAGCCCGCCCGTGCCCATCAGAGCGGCGCACAGTTCGACGCGATCCGCCCCCTCCTCATGTGCGATGCGGGCGCCCTCCACGTCCTGCACCGCGATTTCAACCGTCATTGTCATCTCCTTCGATGCGTCACATACCTTGTCTATCACCGTACCATCCCGCACGAGGGCACCCGAACCATCCCACGCCCCGACACGCGCAAACCGTGGGACAAAGCGCGACACGCCGAACAACGGCGCGCCTCCCTTTTTTTGATTAACAGTGTTAATATATAAACATCGTTCATATTCAATGACGAGCATGACAACAACACGCAACGACCGCGCACACGGCACGACAGCGAAGGAGCAGTGATGACCAACACCATCGCCAACGCAACCCTGGCATCAGTGTCCGAAACCAACCGTTCGCGGATCATGCAGCACCTGTACCAGCACGGCATCAGCTCTCGCGCGCAGATCGCCAAAGCCCTCGACCTCACCCCCGCCGCCATCACCAAGATCACCGCCAAGCTCATAGAAGCCGGCGCCATCAAGGAGACCGGCGATTTCGAGGGGCGCAAGAACCGCCGCTCTATCGGGCTCACTCTCGACACCGCAGAATTCCACGTCATCGCCGTGAAATTCGCGCGAAGCCTGGTACAGCTCGGCGTGTTCGACCTCGCCGGCAAACCGCTGACCGTGCAGGAACTGCCCCAAGTCACCGAAGACACCATCGACTCGGCGATCATGCAGCTCCACGACACCATCGACTCGCTGATCGAAGCCGACCGACGCATCATCGCCATCGGCATGGCCGTCCCCGGCCCCTACCTGCGCAACGTGGGACGCACCGCCGTCGTGTCCTCGATGCGCGGATGGCAGAAAGTCAACTTCATCCACGAATTCAGCAACGCGTTCACCGTCCCCGTGTTCGTGGAGCAAGACGCCCGCGCCGGCGCGATGGCCCAATACCTGTTCGATCCCACCATCACCACCGAGAACCTCGCCTACTACCTCGTCGGCGAAGGCGTCGGCCTCGGCGTGATCGACCACGGCAACATCATCAACGGCGCCCTCGGAGCGGCCACCGAAATCGGCCATGTCAGCATCGACATCAACGGCAAGCCGTGCGACTGCGGCAACGTCGGATGCCTCGAACGCTACTGCTCCACCCCCGCGATCCACGAGATGATCCTGAAGGAAGGCGATCTGATCGCCGATGCCGGCACGATGACCCACCTGCAGGCATGCCGAGCGCTGTTCGCACTGGCCCGCGGCGGCGACAAGCGCGCGATCGCACTGATCAAGCGGGTCGCACGGTACGTCGGTTTCGGCTGCATCACGATCTTCAACTCCTTCAACCCCTCGCAGATCGTCATCGGCGACATCGTCGCCGAAGCCGGGCAGCTCTTGCTCGACGAAGTGCACAAGGTCATCGACAAGCACGTCATCCACGAGCTCAACGACACCACCGCCATCACCCTGTCCGCCCTGCCCGCGGACGCCGCCCTGAACGGCGCCGCGGCCGTAGCCATCAACCAGTTCCTCGACCACCCGTCACAGTTCTTCGAACTGTCGTGACCGCCCGCGGAACATCACGGATTTCCGGGGTCCCCACAACGGAGGACCCCGCAGCAACACAACAACACAACAACACAACAACCACAGCAACCATCCCGGAAAGGAAACCATCATGACCAAGCCCATCGTTCTGTCTCTCGGAGAGCTCCTGTGGGACATGCTGCCCAGCGGAAAGCGCGCAGGCGGCGCCCCCGTCAACTTCGCCTACCACGCGAAGATGAACGGCGCCGACGGCTGGTCAATCAGCGCGGTCGGCGAGGATGCGCTCGGCGACGAGCTGCTCGCCGAAGCCGAGAAGGCCGGCATCCACTCCATCATCCAGCGCAACGCATGGCCCACCTCCACTGTCGAGGTCAGCTTGAAGAACGGCATCCCGGAGTACACCATCGTCAAGGGCGTCGCCTGGGACCACCTGCTGCTCACCCGCCAGCTCATCGAGGTCGTGGAGCAGGCCGACGCCATCTGCTACGGCACGCTGGCCCTGCGCTCCCCCGAGACCCACGACACCATCATCGAGCTGCTCAAGCACACCAAGCCGGGCGCAATGAAGTTCTTCGACATCAACCTGCGCGGTGACCACTACTCCAAGGAGCTCATCGAGGAGCTGCTTGAAGCGGCGACCGTCTTCAAGATCAACGACGCCGAACTGCTGCTCCTGCGCGACATGTTCGACATCCGCGGCACCTCCGACGACGACGCCTGCCGCTGGTTCATGAGCGAGTACGGCCTCGACTACGTTATCCTGACCGGCGGTTCCACGTTCTCCACCATCATCTCCAAGAACGGCGAGTCCTCCACGCTGGCCACCCCGCACGTCGAGGTCGTCGACACCGTCGGCGCCGGCGACTCCTTCTCCGGCACGTTCACCGCCCGTACGCTGCTCGGCGACACGCTGGCCGAGGCGCACCGCAAGGCCGTGAACACCGCCGCGTACGTCTGCACCGCCAACGGCGCCTGGCCGGAGTACCCGGACACCATGCCCGACTACCTCGCGCAGGCCGCGCAGTGACACGCCCGCAGGATGCACCGACGATCAAATAATCACAGCTCATTATCAGAGAAAAGGGAAACATCGCAATGAGCAACGAAACCACCAAGCCAGTCAACGCGGGATTCGCCAAGATCCTGCCTGTCATGTTCGCCTTCTTCGTCATGGGCTTCGTCGACCTGGTCGGCACCGCGACGAACTACGTGAAGGCCGAGTTCGGTCTCGCCGACGGAACCGCCAACCTGTTCACCACCATGGTGTTCTTCTGGTTCCTGATCTTCTCCATGCCCACCGGCATCCTGATGAACAAGATCGGGCGGCGCAAGACCGTGCTGTGGTCCATCCTGGTGACGCTCGTCGCCATGGCACTGCCGATCATCGCCTACCTGCTGTGCCCGATGAAGTCCACCGTGCAGCTGGTGCTCATCGTCATCTCCTTCGCGTTCCTCGGCATCGGCAACACACTGATGCAGGTGTCGCTCAACCCGCTGCTGACCGTGTTCGTCAAGGGTGATAAGCTCGCCTCCACGCTGACCCTCGGCCAGTTCGTCAAGGCGTTCGCCTCCCTGTTCGCCCCGTGGATCGCCATGTGGGGCGCGAACAGCATCTCCGCCTTCACCTACACCAACGCTGACGGCAAGCAGGTCGGCATGTGGTGGATACTGTTCGTGATCTACTTCATCGTCGGCATCCTCGGCTACGTGCTGCTCGCGTTCGACAAGATCGAGGAGCCCGCGCCTGACGCCGGCACCACTACCATCGGCCGCTGCTTCAAGCTGCTGTTCTCCGACCGCATCGTGCTCCTGTGCTTCCTCGGCATCGTGGCGCACGTGGGCGTGGACGTCGCCATCAACGCGCAGGCGCCTCGCATCCTGACCGAGCACACCGGCGACACGTTCACAGCCATCGCGTCCTCCGCGACGATGGTGTACTTCGTCGCCCGCATGATCGGCTGCTTCACCGGCGGCATCGTGCTCCAGAAGATCAGCAACAAGCTCGGCGTGCGCATCTGCGGCGTCATCATGACGCTCTCCGCCATCTGCTTCGCGATCTTCACGCTCGTGCCGACCAATCCGCCGGTCTGGCTGTTCTGGGTCGCGGTCGCACTCGTCGGCTTCGGCAACTCGAACGTGTTCTCGCTGTTCCTCTCCCACGCGCTCATGTACCGTCCGGACCGTCAGAACGAGATCTCCGGCCTGATGCTCATGGGCCTGATCGGCGGCGCGATCTTCCCGCCCATCATGGGTGCCGCGGCCGACGTCGCGGGTCAGTTCGGCGGCATCCTCGTGATGGCCATCGGCTGCCTCTACGTACTCGTCGTCGGCTTCGCCTACAAGGTGCTCGAAAACGGCAAGAAACCCGTGGAAGCCTGATAGGGTCAAGGCGCTTCGGCGCTGACTGACCGCCCCGCAAAGCCCGCCCGATTGACTGACCGGTTACGACCGGCAGCCGGTCGGGCGGTTTTTCGCATATTCGAGAACCGACACGGACACGGCAATACTCCGCACGGGTTGCACGGGTTGCGTTACGGGCACCGTCACGCGGGACGCCGTCACACTGTGCGGGTTATGCGTCACGCAGTGAGGGATCGCACAGTGACGGTACCCTCGCACGGTGACGGCGCAGCCGCGGCCCGACCGGTCAATGGCGGTCGGCGGTGTCGATGACGATCGTGACCGGGCCGTCGTTGACCAGGCCGACGCGCATATGGGCGCCGAAACGCCCCTCGCGTACTGCAACGCCCCCGGAGCGCAGCGCCTCGTTGAATTTGATCCACATGATGTCGGCATGTTCCGGCTTGCCCGCGCCGACGAAGCTCGGCCGGTTCCCCTTGCGCACGTCGGCGAACAGCGTGAACTGCGACACGGACAGGATCTCACCGCCGATGTCCTGGATCGACCGGTTCATCTTGCCCTGCTCGTCCTCGAACACGCGCAGACGCAGAATCTTATGCGCCAGCCATGCGATCTCGTCATCGCCGTCCTCATCGGTCACGCCGACCAGCAGCAGGAACCCCGGACCGATCTGCTGAAGGTCGAACGTGGGATCCAAATCCCCCAGCTCATTGACGACATCGACCGACGCCTGCGACACACGCTGCAATACCACTTTCATGTATCGGATTCTATCGCACCCACCGCCACCGCATCCGAACCTGGGCATACCACGGCATACCCCCCCCAAAAAAACATAAGCGCGAACGAACACGCGATTATGCCGCGTCCACCGAAGCCGGCCGGCACCGTCGCCTCCGGAGAACAGGGAACCTCTCCGGGAAAACCCGAGGGGGGGGGGTGTCCGGGCCCCGGCGGCAAGAACGAAGCAACCGGGAACAATACCCGTAAGGACGGCACCGATGCCGACAATGCCGACGGCAAATCCGCGCAGCTCGATTCCACTGCACAGCCCGACAGGAGCGGCCCGAACGGCGGCCCCTCCGGGCACTGGGAGACCCGGCCGGTCTATGAGACGCAACGGGTGCAGGTGCCGACCGGACGCGCCATCTTTGAACACGACGGGTTCACTGCGAACGTGAACGACCCCGCGTTCGAGGAGCACGGTGACTACCTGCTCAAGTCGGGCCTCCCCGACAACTACCGGTACGAAAAGGTCTGGCAGGACAAGCAGATCCAGGTCGGGACCCGGCAGGAGGATCACGGCTCGTATCAGGTGCAGAGCATAAAGTCCGGCACGAAAAAGGTGCGGACGGGAACCAAGCGCGTCCAGACCGGCACCAAGCGCGTATGGGTGACCGACTGACGACCGACTTGCTTTTTCGAGCAGCTGGGATATAATGAAATGTCCGGTCATAAACCGGAATGCGAATTGATAATTCAATATCGGGGCTGATCGGTTTCGACGGTGACCTGTTCGTCGCAGGGAAGCGTGCCGAGAACGCAGGGTCCGCTCGTGGATGTCCCCTGCAAAAGAATAAGTGCTAAATCTAACCGCACTGAGTTCGCTCTCGCTGCCTGAGCTTCGCGCCAGGGTTAAACAGTGAGCAGCCGCTCCGTTCACTCCCTCTCGTCTTTGGGGGGATGCTGAGCGTCGTTTAGAAGACTCGCCTGAATCATTGAGCCACAGGGTGATTCGGGGACTTTAACTGCGGATATGCCCGCCATCAGTTGTCTGCGACATCGATGGGGGCAGAAAAACCGCCATATGGCCAGCAGACTACGCACGTAGAAGACTGAGGGTTCGGTCATCGGACCGGGGTTCAATTCCCCGCAGCTCCACTCCAAGGGCCGCATGATTCCAACGATCATGCGGCCCTTTTCGTATTTTCACCCGCGTTTCGCGTCCTGCCCATGGCGAAACGCGCGCTATTTGATGATGGGTCGGCTCGGGGCCGACACGTCGATCTGATGCTTGTCTCCTATCAGCGATGGGTCGCTGAGCAGCTTGTCGACGATCGCCGACTTGAGTTTCAACTCGGACGAATCACCCCAGACGACGACATATTTGCCGGAACTCAGCTCGGTGGTGATGGAATCCTGCGTTTTCGCGCTCACCTTGGTGATGACGGTGCGCATCGTGTCGGGCAGACCGCCGAGGATGGTCAGTGCCTCCTTGACGGCGCGGCTGTTCAGGCCGTTGTCCACCGAGCTCACCTCGATGACCGGAATACCTTTCATGGACGCCTTGCCCACCGCGTTGAGCACGCGGGCCTTACGGTCGACCGCCACCAGGGTTCCATCTGGTTCCTTGAGCATGGCGGCGGGCTGCTGCGCCTTGATGTCAATCTCCAGCGAGCGCGGATACCGTTTGACGACGTTCGCCTGGGTTACGCCGGGGATGTTCTTCAGCTGCGAGCTGACCTTGTCTGCGGAAACCAGGAACAGCGATTTGCCGGATTGCTGGTTCGCGATGTCCAGCACATCCTTCTCGCTCACCCATTCGTTGCCGCCGCTGACGCTGATCTGCGAGGTTTCCAAACGGAACACGGATGAGAACAACAGAAGCCAGATCAGCGCGGATACCAAACGCCGCGGGCCCAATATCACAATCAGCACGCGGATGGG
>ENA-OQOA01000521-OQOA01000521.1-human-gut-metagenome-genome-assembly--contig:-NODE-521-length-16315-cov-5.720596_pt1 | contig 16315 bp, 12 predicted proteins | sample MGYA00242633_ERZ504888 | MGnify/ENA primary metagenome ERZ504888 (study PRJEB26092, sample SAMD00036372) | human gut metagenome | host: Homo sapiens | study: EMG produced TPA metagenomics assembly of... | reverse complement strand
GCCTTGCACATCTCGGGGATGTTCTCGGCCTGGGGGCTGAGCTTGACCATCAGGGGCTTTTTGCAGGCGTCACGGACCATCCGCACCACCTCACCGGCAGCTTCCGCCTTGACGCCGTAGGCCATGCCGCCCACCTTGACGTTGGGGCAGGAGATGTTCAGCTCCACGATGTCCACGCCGCTCTCGCTCAGCATGGCTGCGCCCTCGACGTACTCTTCCTCGCTGTGGCCGCCGAGGTTGGCAATGGCCACCGTGCCGTACTTCTGCTTGAGTTCCAGCATCTCGCCCAGCTCCACATCAATGAAGTGCTGGACACCGGGGTTCTGCAGGCCGATGCTGTTGATGAGGCCCGAGGGCGTCTCCCACAGGCGCTCGCCCTTGTTGCCGTACTGGCCGTGCAGGGTCAGGCCCTTGCCCGAGATGCCGCCGATCTTGCTGAAATCAGCCAGCTCTTCGTATTCCACACCGTAGCCCACCGTGCCGGAGGCCCCGATGATGGGGCTGTTCATGGTAAAGCCCAGCAGGTTCGTTCTCAAGTCTGCCATCAGAACACCTCCGCTGCATCAAACACAGGGCCATTCTTGCACACGCTCTTGCCCTCGCCGCTCCTGGTCTCGCAGGTGCAGCCGAGGCAGGCACCGATGCCGCAGGCCATCTTCTTTTCCAGACTGACGAAGCAGGGAGTCCCCTTCTCCGCACAGAGGCGGGCGGCATTCCGCATCATGACCGTGGGGCCGCACACCAGCACCACATCGTAATCCGCCGGGTCATACAGCTGGGTGACGAAACCGTGGAAACCCACCGCGCCGGTGTCGGTGGACACCTTGACGATGCCCGCGATGGAGCGGTACTCTTCCATGCAGTAGGGCTTATCGCGGAAACCGAAGAAAACGTCCGGCTTGACGCCGCCCGCTGCCAGCTCCCGGGTGAGCTGGTACATGGGGGCGGTGCCGATGCCGCCGCCCACGACGGCGATCTTCTGATACTTGCTCAGGATGTCGGCCACATCGAAGCCGTTGCCCATAGGACCGGTGAGCTGGAAGCTGTCACCCTTTTTCAGGGCCGTCAGCTTGCGGGTCCCCTCGCCCACGACGGCGTACAGGAACTCGACGGTCTGGGTCTCGGCATCCCACTTGTGGACGCTGATGGGCCGGGACAGGAAGGGAGCTTCATCTGCGCCCCAGGCACGCAGGGTGAAGAACTGTCCGGCGTGGGGGACATGCTCGCGGTCCGGCCAGAGGGCAGTCAGCAGGCGGATGTCGTCCGCGATGACCTCATGGCACAGGACAGTGGCCTCACAGCAGGCTGCACGCATGGGCAATGGCCTCCTTCATGTTCACACACTCGTTGTAAGCGGCCTCGTCGAAGGCTGCGCCCGGCTGCTTCTTGTAGGCCAGCAGGATGCCGCGGCTGGAGTTGACCACGCCGCCGTTGCCCTTCGACAGATACTGGGCGATGTCCTCGGCCTTGCCGCCCTGTGCGCCGTAGCCGGGGATGAGGAAGAAGCTGTCCTGATACTTTGCACGGATCTCGGTAGCCTCCTCGATGTGGGTGCCGCCGATGACCAGACCGATGGAAGAGTAGCCGTGCTCACCCATGTAGTCCTTGCCGAGGGCGTTCAGCTTGTCGCCCACGAGGTCGTAGACGTGGCGGCCATCGGCCAGCTTCTCATACTCGAAATCCTTTGCGCCGCCGTTGGAGGTGCGGCAGAGGACGAACATCCCCTTGCCCTGCTTCTCTGCGTAGGGCAGATAGGGGCTGATGGAGTCCAGACCCATGTAGGGAGCCAGCGTGACAAAGTCGGCCTCAAAGTCGCCGGTGAAGTGGCCCATGGCGTACATCTCAGCGGTCTTGGCGATGTCGCCGCGCTTGATGTCGGCGATGACCGGCACACCGGCCTCTCGGACAGCCTTCAGGGTGTCGGCATAGGCCTTCAGACCCTCGAGGCCCAGAGACTCGTAGTAAGCGATCTGCACCTTGTAGCAGCCCGCGACGGCCTTGGTGGCGTCGATGAGTTTCTTGTTGAAGCGGACGATGTTCTCGCCCTTGGAGAGGGTGCTGTCCACGAAATCTGCGGGCAGGTAGCTGAAATCGGTGTCCAGACCCACGCAGACCGGGCCGCGTGCTTCGACTGCTTCGTAAAGCTTATCCATGTTCGTCATTTGGGGTTCCTCCTGTTTGTCTCTCTTTTATATAAATGTATCTGCAGCTTATTCTTCTGCCTGATAGGTCAGTTCGCCGCCCTTGACCGTGGCGCAGACCCTGCCGTAGAGCTGCGCACCGTCGAAGGGGCAGTTGTGGGACTTGGAGTGGAGCTTGTTCTTGTCCACGGTATAGGGGGCGTCGAGGTCTACCAGCACAAAGTCGGCGTCATAGCCCGGCTCCAGCTGACCCTTGGCAAGGCCCAGAATTTCCGCCGGGCGGGTGCTCATCAGGTGGCTCAGCAGCTCGAGGGGAAGTCCCTCTTCCTTGCAGAGCTTGGTGTAGCAGACGCCGAAAGCCGTCTCACTGCCCACCATACCGGCCATGCCCTTGAGCTTGTCTTCCTCGGAGTGGGGCGCGTGGTCGGTGGCGATGGCGTCCACCACACCGCTGCGGATGGCGTCGATGAGGGCCTGCACATCGTCGGCGGTGCGGATGGGCGGGTTGACGCGGTAGTCGCAGGTATCATTGGTGAACCAGAGATGGTGGGGCGTCACCTCGCAGGTGACAGGTGCGCCCCGCAGCTTTGCCATCTGGATGGCCTCGATGGCGCCCCGGGTGGAGACGTGGCACATGTGCAGGCGGGTCTGGTAATACTCGCTCAGCCAGCAGTTCCGCACCGTCTCGATGTCCTCGGCCAGCCGATAGTCCCAGGGGCTGATCTCCATATCCTCGGCGTGGCTCATCACGGTGATGTCCCGCTGGGTGCAGATGGCGAAAGCCCGGGCCATGGTGGCGTTATCCTGCACACCGTGGCCGTCCTCGGTGATGAATTTGACCGAAGCGGGCAGGGTCTTGAGGTGGTCGATGGTCTTGCCGTCGAAATCCTCGGTGATGGAGACGGTCTGGTTCACGCCGCACAGGCCCACCTCAGCGGCCTTCTGTTCCACCATCGCGGCCTGTGCTGCCGAAGAGCAGACAGGCTTTGTGTTGGGCATCAGGTTCACGAAGGTGTAGCCGCCTGCGGCTGCGGCGCGGCTTCCCGTTTCAATGTCCTCTTTGTACTCGAAGCCCGGCGTGCGCCAGTGGCAGTGCAGGTCCACGAAAGCGGGCAGCACGGTCAGTCCTCCGGCGTCCAGCACCGTTTCATTTTCTCCGGCCAGTGCGGCCAGGTCCTGACCGACGGCGGCGATCCTTCCGTCCTTTACATACAGCTCCACAGGCCGGCCCTCGGCGTTGACAGCGTTGATGAGCAGCATAAGATTACCTCCCTGTCTGTGTTCGTCTGGTTTCATCGTCCGGGTGTGTCTGCCCTCAGAAGGGCAAAAAAAAACTTTTCCCTGCAAAGGGAAAAGTCAACACATCAAAAAAGGAAACACTGGAGCCACAGCAAAAACGGCTGCAAACTGATTTTCCAGTTTTGCACGCATCATCTTGGCCTTCATGCTCCCGTCTCCTTTTCTATCCGTTCTTTTTCGATATATTTTATCATAGAAGCGCAAAATGTGTCAATGCTTTCGGTCTCATTTCCATGTGAGAAGGTTTGCATCCGTAAGCCTCGAATTTTAGCTACTCTACCGAAAAGTCCCTCTTCTCCCCCTCCGCCAGCGTCCTCGTGCAAAAAAATCCTCATTTTCGTTCTTATATCCTACCATTTCACTGTACATTAAAGTTCAGATGTGCTATTATAATGTCTATCAGAGAGGGGGCCGCCATTGCGGGCGGCAAAATGGAGGTTTTCTATGATGGGTCTTTTAGAGGACGCGCGGAACATCCAGCGCAAGGACCCTGCGGCACGCACGGTGCTGGAGGTCATCCTGCTTTACCCTGGCTTTCACATTCTGGTCTATCACCGCATTGCCCACTGGCTGTTCGAGCACAAGCACTTTTCCTCGCCCGCTGGGTCAGCCAGCGGGGCCGGCATAAGACCGGCATCGAGATCCACCCCGGCGCGAAGATCGGCAAGTGCCTGTTCATCGACCACGGCATGGGCATCGTCTTCGGCGAGACGGCGGAGATCGGCAACAACTGCACCATCTACCACGGCGTGACCCTCGGCGGCACCGGCAAGGACACCGGCAAGCGTCACCCCACCCTGGGCAACAATGTCCTGATCGGCGCAGGCACCAAGGTGCTGGGTCCGGTGTATATCGGCGACAACGCCCGCATCGGCGCAGGCAGCGTGGTGCTCAAGAACCTGCCCGCCAACTGCACCGCCGTCGGCGTCCCTGCCGAAGTGGTGCGCATCAACAACAAGGCCATCAACCCTGCCGACGACCTCGACCAGCAGGACCTGCCGGACATCATGGCCCAGCGTCTCACCGACCTCGACCGCCGTATCGGTCAGCTGGAAAAGGCCGCGCAGGGCGATATTCCCCCCACGGCCCAGCAGGTGGCCGCACGGCAGCGCCGGCGGTAAGCTGCCCCCGCCCACAGCCCCATCGCAAAGACCCCGGCACCTTTTCTGGGCCTGATGCCCAGAAGGTGCCGGGGTCCTGTTTTTTGTTATGGTTCAGGCCGCTGCCTGCCCTTTCCCTGCAGGGGTACAGGTCAGGTCGCCGGGGTCATGGTCACATCGTAGACCACCAGAGCAAACCGCTCACCATTGATCTCCCGGAAGGCGATGCCCACCTTCATGTTAGCTGCCATAATGACCGAAGCGGGGCAAAATTGCTCGATCGTGCTGATGTAGCCGTTGTAGGGGTTGCCGTTCTCAGAATCGAAGACTTTGTCGCCACGACGGAACAGATGGAGATCATTATTGCTAGAATTGACGTAGTAGTTATCGGGAGCCAAATAGAAATAGCTCCCATCGCTCGGACTATATAAGTTTTTGATTCCCTGATTTTTCTTCTCGGTGGCAGTGTGCAGGATCTCCTCGGCCCGGGTTTTGGCCAGCTTATAGCCGGTGCCGTAGTTAGTTTTTACCGGGGTCTTGGAAAACTCTTCCAGCAGCTTGGCCGCCGCATTGGCCAGGGAGGGGTCGTTTTTCACCGGGCTCAGGCCCATGGCCGCCTCTGCCCGGGCCTCGTTGATGTACTTCAGGATGCTCTGCTCGGTGACCGCAGTACTCACATTGCCGCCCCGGCCGCCGCAGCCCGCCAGCAGGGTCATGGCCAGCACTGCTGCCAGCAGCAGAGACGCCAGCTTTTTGATCTGTTTCATGTTTTTTATGTCCTCCTTATTGATGGTGCAGAGAGCACAGCGCCCTCTCTTCCCATTCATTATACCCCCCCCCCCCCTGTCGTTCTGTCAATACAAAAAATTGCGCACCCACTTTTTTTGCCGTTTCTTTGCCGCCCAACGCAAAAATGCACCTGCAGCCCTCACTTCCGGTCCCCGGAAACAGCGAGTTTTGGCTGCAGGTGCATTTATTTTTATGGATAGGCTTGCGGCGGGCAAAAGCCCCCCGTTTGGCGCACAGTGCCGGATGAGAGGCACTGCCCCCGGGCAGCGGTTACCGGCAGCCGCTGCTGCAGAGCTGGCTCACCTTTTCCACCGCCGCTGTCACCAGCTGGCCGATGGGCTGGTCCGGCACACCCACCACGATGTTATCGCAGTGGTTGATGGGGATGAGCACCCGCGCTGCACTGCTCTGGCAGACCGCCGCCGCCATGGCCGGGGTGATCTCGCCCAGCAGCGAATCGGCGATGACGATGCCGATGGGGCCGACGATGATGTCTGCCCGGCGGCAGTTGACCACCACGGCATTCTCGCCGGTGGCGGCGCGGTGTGCGCCCGCCTTGAGCATGGCCGAAGCCGCGATGCTGTTGGTCCCTACGGCGGTCAGCTCGATGTCCGGGCATCCGGCGGCAAGCGCCGCCGTCAGCTGACGGCCAAGACCGCCGCCCTGCCCGTCAATGACTAAGACGCGCACCCGGCTCAAAAGTCGATCTCCTCCAGCCGCAGCAGAGCGATGATATAAATTTTCAGGGCTTCCAGCAGCTTGTCGATGGGAGCGGCCTCGTTCGCGCCGTGCATCGGGCCGCCGAACTCGGGCAGCACCATATCACTGTGCTCCGGGCCGAAGCTGACAGCATAGGGGAAGTGGCGGGCGTAAGTGCCGCCGCCCATGGTGAAGGGCGTTGCGTTCTCGCCGGTGACTTCGTTGTAGGTGTCGATGCAGGCCTTGATGGCGGGGGTGTCAGCCTCGATGTAGAAAGGCTTTGCGCTGCCCACATCCGTCAGCTCTGCGCCGGTGCCGATGGCGGCACGGATCTGCTTTGCGATGGTGTCGCCGTCGGTGCAGGTGGGGTAACGGCTGTCCATGGTCTGGACCATCCGGCCATCCACCATGGACATCTTGCCGCCGATGATGGTCAGCGGGCCGAAGGGGCCGTCGGCGCAGTCGATGCCGAGGCCCACGCCTGCGGTGGAGTCGTGCAGCTTCTTGACGGCTTCCAGATAGGCGCGCTCGGCGTCGTTGCAGAGGCCATTGTCCAGCAGGTAGTTCACCACCAGACCGATGGCGTTGACCGTGCCTTCCGGCATAGCAGCATGGCCGGACTTGCCCCAGCCGCGGATGCGGACACCGTCACCTTCCGGCTCGAGGGTGATGTTGGGGGCGTTGCGCAGCTTGGTGATGTCGGTGGCCACGAGAGCGCTGGCGCGGTCAGGCACAGCGTTGGTGGCGACGCCGCCCACAAAGTCCTTGATGACGCCGTTGCAGACGGAGCTGACCAGCTTGCCGTCGAAGTGGCCCTTCTCACCGTTGCAGACCGGGAACTCTGCGTCCGGGGTGAAGCAGAACACAGGGGCCGGGTAGTTGGCGAGGTAGTAGTCCACATCGTGCATGTGAGTCTCCTCGTTGTCGCCGACGAGGGCGCGGATGGGATAGCGCAGGGAGACGCTCTCCTCTTTGAGGAACTTCAGGGCGTACAGGGTGGCGACCATGGGGCCTTTGTCGTCAGCGACACCGCGGCCGATCATCCAGCCGTCGCGGATCTCCATCTTGAAGGGGTCTTCCGTCCAGCCGTTGCCCTCCGGCACCACGTCCACATGGCAGATGGTAGCCAGATACTTCTCGGCATCGGCACCGGCCAGCTCGGCGTAGCCGATATGGTTCTCGCAGTTGCGGGTCGCAAGGCCCATGCCTGCGGCCAGCTCCAGCGTCTTGTCCAGCGCGGCACGGGGGCCTGCGCCGTAGGGTGCGCCCTCTTCCGGGGCACCCTCCACGCTGTTGATGGACACCAGCGTGGCAATGTCTTTCAGGATCTGCTCTTTGTTCGCCGCAACAAATGCGTCGATCTTCTGGTTCAAAGCCTCTTGCATCTTTGGTTCGTCCTTTCTTCGTCTTTACTCAAGACACGCTGTTGTTATTCTAGCACACTTTGCGATGGAAAACCAGCCTTACACCGCAAACAGACCGCTCAGCGCTCCCAAAAGACCTGCGCTTGCCAGACCCATGATGATCCCGGCCAGCAGCACGCCGCCCATGCAGGCGATGAGAACATCTTTGAACTTCATGTCGAGGATGGACGCGGCCAGCGTGCCGGTCCATGCGCCGGTACCCGGCAGCGGGATGCCCACGAAGAGCAGCAGCGCCGCCACGAGGCCGCGCCCGGCCTTGGCTTCCAGCGCACGACCTCCTTTTTCGCCCTTGACGATGCAGAAACGGCAGAAGGGGCCGATGATGGGCTTGTGGTAGCCCCAGATGAGGACTTTACGGGCGAACAGATAGATGAACGGCACCGGCAGCATGTTGCCCACCACACAGACCAGATAGGTCGGCAGGATGGGCAGGCCCATCCCGATGCCCACCGGGATGGCGCCGCGCAGCTCGATGAGGGGCAGCATCGAGATAAAGAATACGATGAGATAGCTTTTGAGCATAGAGCCCTCCTTATAAGTCGATGTCCAGCTCCACCGGGCAGTGGTCGGAGCCGAACACCTCGTTGTGTATCTCGGCGGCTTTTATCTTGTCCGCAATGCGGTTCGAGACGATGAAATAGTCGATGCGCCAGCCCGCGTTCTTCTCCCGGGCGTGGAAACGGTAGCTCCACCAGCTGTATTTCACCTCGTCCGGGTGGATGGCGCGGAAGCTGTCGGTGAAGCCCGCCGCCAGCAGCTCGGTCATCTTGGCCCGCTCCTGGTCGGTAAAACCGGCGCTCATCCGGTTGGTCCTGGCATTTTTAATATCAATTTCCTGATGGGCCACGTTCAGATCGCCGCAGAGGATGACCGGCTTTTTGGCATCCAGCTCCAGCAGGTAGGCGCGGAAGGCGTCCTCCCATGTCATCCGGTAGTCCAGCCGCTTGAGGCCGTCCTGACTGTTGGGGGTGTAGCAGTTGACGAGGTAAAACTCCGGGTATTCCAGCGTCAGCACACGGCCCTCGTGGTCGTGCTCCTCGATGCCGATGCCGGTGGTCACGCTCAGCGGCGCGGTCTTGCACCAGCAGGCTGTGCCGGAGTAGCCCTTTTTCTCCGCCGAGTATGTATATTCCGTGTAGCCCTCGGGGGCGAAGTCGGCCTGCCCGGGCTGCATCTTGGTCTCCTGCACCGAGAACACGTCCGCGTCCAGCGCGGCGAAGCTCGCGGCAAAATCGTGGGTCAGACAGGCGCGCAGCCCGTTCACATTCCAGCTGATGAGTTTCATGTAACGTCCCTTTCTGTTTTCAGGCCTTATATTTTTCTTTCCAGACGCCGCTGCGGAAGCGGGTCACGAAGCAGGTCACGCGGCAGACCCAGTCCACCACCATGGCGATCCAGACGCCGATAGCACCCATGCCCATCCGCACACCGATGATATAGCTGAAGCCCACACGCCAGCAGGCCATGCTGGCGATGGAGACGATCATCGTGAACTTGACGTCGTTGGCGGCGCGCAGGGCGTTGGGCAGCACGAAGGAGAGAGGCCAGAGCAGCATTGCAAAGCCCGCGTGGATGCAGGCCAGGATGATGGAGAGCTCCATCGTCTCGCCCGAAAGCTCGTAAATGCCCACCAGAGGCCGGACAAAGATCAGGATCAAGCCATTCAGCACACCCATGACGAGATAGGCCCAGCCCAGCAGCTTCTTTGTATAATAGACGGCCTGCTCGTTATCCCCTGCGCCGACGCAGCGGCCCACGACCGTTATCATGGCAAGGCCGATGGCCTTGCCCGGGATGCAGCCCACACCATCGAGGTTGTTGGCGACGGCGTTGGCGGCGATCTGGACCGTGCCGAAGGTGGAGATCATGCTGACCACGACGATGCGGCCCGCCTCGAACAGGCTGTTCTCAAAGGCCGACGGCACGCCGATGCCGAGGATGCGCTTGGCCATACCGGTATCGAGCTTCACGGTCCTCGGCACCGTGAGGGCATGGCCCTTCTGGTAGCAGCGGCCCAGAATGAGCACCGCCGCGATGACACGGGAGACGACACTGGGCCATGCAACGCCATCAACGCCCATTTTCAGGCCGAAGATGCAGACCGCGTTGCCCACGATGTTGATGATGTTCATGAGGACGCTGATCTGCATGGAGATCTTGGAGTTGCCCATGCTGCGGAAGAGGGCCGCGCCCGCGTTGTACAGCGCGAGGAAGGGGTAGCTCAGGGCGGTTATTTTAAGGTAGAGGACGCCGGCGTCCAGAACGTCCGCGTCGATGGAGCCGTAGCAGGCGCTGATCATGGGCCGGGCGAAAAGGATGCAGAGCGCAGCCACCACGGTACCCAGGATGGCGCTCAGCAGGATGAGCTGGCCCGCACTGGCATTTGCCTTTTCCTGCTCCTTCGCGCCCAGATACTGGCTCACCACCACCGCGCCGCCGGTGGCCAGCGCCGCGAACAGCACGATGATGAGGTTGTTTATCATATCCACGAGGCTGACGCCCGAGATGGCCGCCTCGCCGCAGCGGGAGACCATCATGGTGTCGGCCATGCCCACCGTCACGGCCAGGAACTGCTCGATGAGCAGCGGCCCCACCAGCCGCATCAGGTCTTTCTGGGAAAACAGCGGCGTCCGCCCGTTGAACCAGCCGGCCTTTTCTCCAGCTGACGCGTTTTTTACCATCTATATTCTCCTTTGTCGTTTGCAATATCACATCTGTTTTTCATTTCAGCGCAGACTTCTCATTTTACGCTATCATCTTAGCACAGCCTTCTCCGCCGTGCAAGAGCCGGAGAGCGGCTTACAAAAATTTATAGTGTTCTTGTTTGAAACACCCCGCCGTTTCGTGCTTCGTCAAATTGCCGGTGAATCTCTCCGGGATTTGTGCGTTGTGCCAAAAGTACCGCATTCCGCCCCTTTTTTGGAAGTTTTTTCAAAAAGGGCTTGTAATTTTTCTGTAATCGTGCTATTGTTGTATCCAACAAAGGCAAGCTGTTGGATACATAGCATCCCGCCGCCCTTGTTTTCTTCTTGTTTTACCTTCTTATTATTGCTATTTCCTTCATTTACCTTCTTATCATTTACCCTGCTTGCCTGAAAGGGCAAAAAAGCGATGGCCCATCTGCACTGGGCCATCGCTTTTCTTTTTGTCGTTTATTCTGCGGTCAGCCGGGCAAACGCCTGCCGGACGTCGCCGGAGAAGTAGAGAGTCCCCAGCGCACACACCGGGCCGTCACCGCCCAGCTCCACCGCGCGGGCAACGCCCGCCGGGATGTCCGCCGCTGCCTCAGCCTTTCCGCCCCGGGCGCGGATGTGCTCTGCCAGCGTCTCAGCGGGCATGGCGCGGGGCGTGTGGGCCGCGACCGTGACGAACCGCTTTGCCAGCGGCAGCAGCAGTGCCAGCATCTCGTCCACATCCTTGTCGGCCATGATGCTGAGCAGGAAGACGAACTTCTGCCCCGGGAAGCGGTCCCGGAGGCTCTGGACGGTGGCCCGCATCCCGTGGGCGTTGTGGCTGCCGTCCAACAGGAAAGCGGGCGAATGCCGCAGCAGCTCGAACCGGCCCGGCCAGCTCACCTGCTCGAGGCCGGTGCGGATGGCGCTGTCGGGGATGTTCCATCCCCTGCCCCGCAGCACACGGAGGGCCGTGATGGCGAGGGCGGCGTTTTTCGGCTGATAGCTGCCGATGAGGGGCAGACGGACACCGTCCAGCCCGTCGAAATCGAAGGTGACGGCGTCGAGATCGCCGCCCTCCACTTTGAGGCGGGAGAGATCCACCACCGTGAGAGGCGCGTTCTGCTCCCTGGCCACACGGGCGATGACAGCGTCCGCTTCCGGCACACCGCCGTAGCTCACCACCGGACTGCCCGGCTTGATGATGCCGGCCTTGGCGGCGGCGATGTCCGCGATGGTGGGGCCGAGTTCTTTTACATGGTCCATGCCCAGCGCCGTGATGACTGCGCACTCGGGCGGGTCGATGACGTTGGTTGAGTCCAGCGTACCGCCGAGGCCCACTTCCAGCACCACGATGTCGCATTTTTCCTCCGCGAACCAGAGCATCCCCAGGGCCGTGATAATTTCGAACTCGGTAGGGACGTCGGCCATGGCGTCTGCCGCCGGGCGGACGCGCTCCACCAGACGCACCAGCGCGTCGTCGGGTATCTGTTCGCCGTTTACCTGAATGCGCTCGTTGAAGCGGTTGATGAAAGGCGAAGTGTACAGGCCCACCCTATACCCCGCCGCCTGCAGGCAGGACGCCAGCATGGCGGCAGTGCTGCCCTTGCCGTTGGTACCAGCCACATGGACGAAGCGGAGCTTCTTGTGGGGGTCGCCCAGCGCCGCCAGCAGAGTGCGGGTGCGGCTGAGGCCCGGCTTGTGGCCGGCCCACTGGACAGCGTGGATGTATTCCAAAGCGGATTCGTAGTTCATAGAAACGCCTCGTTTTATTTGTTTCATTTTTAGGGAAGCGGCTTCGCGCGCTGGTGGCGCGGATTTGGTTCTTTTTTTCGGTCAAATGGCTTTGCGCTCCGCGCGGGCCAGAGCGCTCTTTCATTCAGGCTGATTGTTCTCTTTTGATGTCAAAAGAGAACCAGAAAACCACCAGCGATTTCGACGCGCTGGATCCACGAGAAAGGGGCTGCTCGCCCCTTTCAGACCCCGAAGGGGTTGTCGAAGCCCAAAAATGCTAGCCGCTTCGCTAAACGCATTTTTGGGGCTTCTCCGGTTTACGGCTCCGCCGATGGTGTTACGCTTTCGCAGAACTTTACGTTCAGCAAGGACGTAAAGTCTGCTGCGGAGCAGCAAATCGGCGGAGGCTCAAAATGCGGTTAAGAGATCTTCGTGCGAATGCACGAATCTCCAGCATTTTGAGTTGGAGCCCACCTCTGTGGGATTATCAAGGGCGAGCAGCCCTTGATTCGTGCCTCCCGCGCCTCGAAAGTAGCGGGCACTTTTCTGGTTCTCTTTTGGTGCGCAAAAGAGAACTAAGCCCTGCGTAAAATTGATTTTTATTTCCCCACGCAGAATCTCTCAAACACCTCGTTGATGACCGCCTCCGAGGCGTTCTCCCCTGTCAACTCGCAAAGTGCATCCAGCGCGTCGTCCACGCAGACCGACACAGCGTCCAGCCCGAGCCCCTGCGCAGCGTCCAACACTCCGGCCACGGCATCCCGAGCGCGGGTGGCGGCAGAAAGCTGCCGCTGTCCCGAAAGGCTGGCGGCGTGGGGGTCGATTTGGTTGGTTCCCAACAGGCGGGCTACCGCCGCCGCGATGACCTTCCGCGCCCCCTCTTCCTGACAACAGACCGGCAGCACCATCGCAAAATAGGGCGCGATGAGCTCGGCGTCGAACCGGGTGGGCTTGTCCTCTTTATTGACCAGCGCGATGGCCGGACGACCCGCGCAGCGCTGAGCCAGCTCCAGGTCCTCCCGGGTCGGGCGCTCCGAGCCGTCGAAGACGGCGAGGATAAGCCCCGCCTCGTCCAGCTTCTTCCAGCTGCGGCGGATGCCTTCGGCTTCGATCTCGTCTTCCGTCTGACGCAGACCGGCGGTATCGAAGAGATTCAGCCGGACGTTGCCCAGCTGAACAGCCTGCTCCACCACGTCGCGGGTGGTTCCGGCCACCGGCGTGACAATGGCCCGGTCGAACCCGGCCAGCAGATTGAGCAGGGTGGATTTGCCCGCATTGGGCTTGCCCACGATGGCACAGTCCACGCCCTCGCGGAGGACAGCGCCTGCATCGTAGCTCTGGATGAGGGCGTCCAGCTCCTGCTCTACCCCGCCTAAAACGTCGCAGAGATGGCTCTGGCTCAGTTCCGGGACATCTTCCTCAGGGAAATCCACCCAGGCGGCCAGATGGGCCTGCAAGGCCGTCAGAGCATCTTTCTGGGCCGCTATCTTCCGGGCCAGCGCACCGTTCAGGGAGGCATTTGCCAGCGCGGCCCCCTGTCGGCCATCGGCGGAGATGATGTCCATGACGGCTTCGGCCTGGGTCAGACTGAGCTTGCCGTTCAGGAAAGCGCGGCGGGTGTACTCGCCGGGAGCGGCAGGCGATGCGCCCGCCGCAATGCAGGCTTCCACCAGCCGCCGGGCGACAGCACTGCCGCCGTGGCAGGAAAGCTCCACCACATCCTCGCCGGTGTAGCTGTGGGGCGCGCGGAAAAACAGCGCCACGCCCTCATCGAAAGCCTCTTCCCCTTCCACGAACGCACCGAACATGGCCGTATAGCCTTTGGCGTCCGCGACCTTTTTGGCCGGGTTTGCCGGACGGAACACCTTCGCTGCCACTTCATAGCTTTCCGGGCCGGACAGCCGCACGATGGCGATGCCGCCCGCACCCGGAGCGGTAGCAATGGCCGCAATGGTCGAATGCTGCATCTTCTCCCCTCCTTATGCGCAGATGAATACAGTATATTCTACCACGAACCGCCAAAAAAGAAATATGCTGCGCAAAAAAGCGGCACACCGCCGGAGAGTCCGCATTGATCCTTCACTTTATTGTGCAGCAAAAAAAGGGTGTGCAGCCCCTAAAAGACTGCACACCCCGTTGCGTGTGAAAGAAAAATCAGAATGCGGCAATATCGGCCGTAGTGATGGCCTTGCCGGGCAGGGTGCGGCTGTCGGCGTTCTCCGACAGAGCCAGCTTGCCCTCGCGCAGCAGCTTGACGGCCTTCTCGTGGTCAGCAGCGTTCCAGTTGTCGCCCACGAGCTTCCAGTTGTTGTCCACGTGCGGCTCGATGGTGCCGCCCTTGACGGTGCGGATGTACTCGCCCAGCAGTTCGCGGATGCCGCCCACATCGCCGCGCACGTCGATCTCCAGCAGCTTGGGCAGCTCGTCGCCCTCCTTGAAGATGTCAGCATAAGCCAGCAGCTGGGTGGTGGCACGGTAGTTGTTGACAGCCACCACGAAGCTGTCATCGTCCTCCACCGGACGGCCATCCATCCAGGTGAGGTTCTGGATGCGGTTGCCGGGCTGCTTGGAGATGTCGAGGTCATACTTGACGCCTGCAAAGGCATCGTACAGGTAGTAGCGGACGGAAGAGTCGAATGCGATGGTCACATCGCCCGGCTCCCAGGTCTTGAAGAAGGCAGCAGACCACTCCATGAACTGACGCAGCTGCCAGCCGTTCATCTGCAGCTTGTACAGGGTGTTCTGGTAGGTGTAGATGCTTGCCATGTCGCACTTGCGGATGGTACCCTCGCGCATCTGGGAGGTCATGGAGGTCAGAGCCGTTGCGGACACCTGAGCGCCGGTGTAGTACATCTGTACCTCGTTGATGAAGTCCAGCAGAGCGGTATCCTGCACCATGGCCTGCGGCAGGCAGTCGATCTCGTTTTCGGGGGCCAGATCACCGCCGACCAGCTGGCCGATGGGGGTCACGGCATCGTCCTTGGCGCGCTGGTCGTACTCTGCCAGCAGAGCGGTCAGCTCGGGGTCGGGAGCGTAGTCCTTGATGATCAGGTTCTCAGAGGTACGGTCCTTCACCTTCCACTTGCCGTTCAGGCCGCGCTCGAGATAGACGTGGATGTCGGAGACGGTGGCACCGGCATTCTTATTCTCGACCACCAGCACACCGTTGATCATCTTGTTGGGGATGCTCTTGTGGCCGTGAGCGGCGACGATAACATCGAACTCGGGGCAGGCATTTGCCAGGTCGGTGACGCCGGAGCCATAGACGCCGTACTCATTGTCAACATCCATATGCATAACGCCGATGATGACATCCACATCGTTCTTGATCTTATCAATGATCTTGCGGCTCTCGTCCACCGGGTTGGTGACAGTCCAGCCCTCGAGGTTCTTGGCGTCCCAGCGGGTGATGTTGGGAGTGACCATACCGATGACGCCGATCTTGACGCCGCCCTTGTTGATGATGGTGTAGCCGTCCGCCAGAGGCTTGCCCTCGGGGCTGTAGACGTTGCCGGTCAGCACCTTGGCCTTCTGCTGGGAGAGCACCTTTTCCAGCGTGGCCATGCCATAGTTGTACTCATGGTTGCCGGTGACGTAGACATCGTAGCCGATGGCGTTCTGAGCAGCGATCATGGGGTGGACATCGTCGTTCAGGAACAGCTCAGCGGAGTTTGCCTGAATCGTGTCGCCTGCATCCACGACCAGCGTGGTCTTGGTGCGGTTCTCCTTGATGGCAGTTGCCTGCTGGGCCACGCTGCCGGAGGCGTCGGCCTTGTTGGCGGCGTAATCCCAGGGGTCAAACTTACCGTGGGTATCGCTGGTGGCAAGGATCTGCAGGTCCATGCTCCACAGGTCTTTGATGCCGGCAGCGGAAGCAGCCGGGACCAGACCGCTCATTGCGGCGGCGGTAGCCGATGCACCGGCCACGCGCAGGAAATTACGGCGGGAGATCTTATTCTGTTCCATAATAATTCCTCTCTTTTTTGCTTGGTATACACTCCGAAGCATTTGTAGCTCTAGTATAAGGCTTGCCGATATTGTTTTACAATGTACAAATAGGAGAAAAATTTCTTCCGGAATTGGACATGTTCTCCAATTTTCCGACAAGAACGACTTTTCTTTCGAAATTATTCTTTCAGATTTGCTTTTCATCGTAAACCATCTTCACGCAAAAGATGTGTAAATTTATAGTGTTCCTCGTACAAAAAAAGACCCTCCCCTGCACGGCTTCCGCCATGCGGGAGAGGGTCTTATCCTTCAGCTTTTACAGCTCGATCTTGCCGAAGCTCAGATCCGCGAAGTCATCCACACGGTTCGGTGCGCTTGGGTGCCACAGGGGCAGCATTCTCGGCATCGCGCGGGGTGTAAGGTGCGCTCAGGCACATTTGGAGCGGTAGCCGCCCCGGCGCCGCCATTGCGCGGGCCGCGGCCCAATTCCCGGGTCACCACGGCGCTCG
>ENA-OQOA01000519-OQOA01000519.1-human-gut-metagenome-genome-assembly--contig:-NODE-519-length-16336-cov-2.655932_pt1 | contig 16336 bp, 14 predicted proteins | sample MGYA00242633_ERZ504888 | MGnify/ENA primary metagenome ERZ504888 (study PRJEB26092, sample SAMD00036372) | human gut metagenome | host: Homo sapiens | study: EMG produced TPA metagenomics assembly of... | reverse complement strand
AATAGGAATAATATGATTATAAGAAATATGAGTTTGATTGTCAATAGGTTTTAAATAGAAAAATACCCTATAGGATATAGATTTTTCCTATAAGGTATTATACGTTATTATTATATGAGATTAATTTATAAAGGTCTTAATCATTCTCTTCCCAAACAATAAACTTACGATCACACTTAAAATGATCGTAATCACCATATCAGGAAGTGTATTTCCAAGGATCGTATCAACCCCCATTAACCAGCGATATGCAATAAATCCAACAACCCATACAAGCATGTTCTGGATACATACAGATTTTCTTGAGAAATCCTGATGAAGGATAAAGAAATCTGCGATCTGTACAGCGATCATTGGTGCAAAGACTGATCCGATCAGATATAAGAAATCTGTGATATCGTCCATCGGATAAACAATTGCCCCAATCATTCCGATCACTGTTGCCGCGATTGCGATCCATTTTCCATTGATATTCTTAGATAGGGATTCACTGGAAATTCCAGCAGACCAAGCATCTAAGAATGTTGTTGTTACAGTTGAGAATACGATAATTAATAATCCTGCAATTCCAAGTCCTGCTTTTACCATGATCTGTGCGATATCGGATTCTCCTGTAAAGATAGAGATTCCCATACCGATCACATACATCCAGCAGCTGACCAATCCATAAACGATCACACTTGCCCATGTTGCTTTCGTTGGTTCTTTAGCTTCTCTTGTGTAGTCACTGATCAGTGGCAGCCATGATAATGGCATGGCAACTGCAAGTTCTACAGCTGCTCCGAAAGTTAATCCATCATTTGCAACCGGCTTTAATGAACCATGTCCGAAAATAATAAAACTTAAAACTAATGTCAAAATAAATAATGCCGCCATTGCAACCGTATTGATCTTTCCTAAATTTTCAATTCCTACCAGAATCCAGATAATGATCAATCCTCCGATAATGACTGGCCATACCCAGTTCGCAATATTGAAGATTCCTGCTGCTGCTAATGATCCGTCATAGATCATGATCGCTGTCCATCCAACTAACTGCAGGATATTTAACACTGCAAATAACAAAGCTCCCGTTGATCCAAAACTCATTTTTACCGTTTCCATTGCACTTTTTCTTGTCTTTCCACCGATAAATCCGGCAAAAAACATCATACCACATCCAATGATATGTCCAATGATGATTGCTAATAATCCTGTAGAAAATCCTAAAGATGCGAAATATGTACCTGTTAAAATTTCTGCCAAGGACACTCCGGCTCCAAACCAGATCAGTCCGTTTTCAAAAATTGATGTTCTTCTGCTACCCATTGTCTATGCCTCCTCTTTCCATTCATCTTTTAAATCAAATGCATGATTCATTGGTCCGCTTCCAGCTCCAAGATCTAACATATCTGCCAATGCTCTTGAAATATAGTCTTTTGCACGCTGTACAGAAATCTTAAGGTCAAAACCTTTGGCAAGATTTGCTGCGATAGCACTTGAAAGAGTGCATCCTGTTCCATGTGTATTTGGGTTATTGATTCTTTTTCCTTTAAACCAGGAAACTTCTTCTTTTGTATATAAAAGGTCATTTGCATCGTTAATATTATGACCACCTTTTAATAACACTGCGCATCCAAGATCTTCATAGATTGCTTTTGCAGCCGCTACCATGTCTTCTTCTGTGTGAATCTCCATTCCACAAAGAATCTCAGCTTCTGGAATATTCGGTGTAATTACCGTAGCGATCGGTAATAATTCTTTCTTTAATGTATCTACGGCATCTTCTTCTAATAATCGTGATCCGCTTGTTGCTACCATCACTGGGTCAACAACGATATTTTCCGCTTTATAATGCTGTAATCTTTCTGCGATCGTTTTGATCAGTCCGCTTGAGGAAACCATCCCGATCTTGACTGCATCGGGTCTGATGTCTTCAAAAACTGCGTCGATCTGTTTCTTTAAGAATTCCGAATCTGCTTCTAATATTCCTGTTACGCCGGTTGTATTCTGGGCCGTCAGTGCTGTAATCGCACTCATTGCAAATACACCATTCATTGTCATGGTCTTTAAGTCAGCCTGAACTCCAGCGCCTCCACTGGAATCACTTCCAGCGATTGATAATGCTGTTCTCATAAGTATCTCTCCTTTTCTCTCTTATGCATTATTTTTCTATTGCGATCAAAAGTGGTGCTCCCAGTTGACCGCATTGTTTCGTATCATTGTAAATTCTTCCATAATAGGAATCCTTTATCATACGAAAAAACGGAAAGCTACTGATTTTGTAACTTTCCGTATGTTCGCGACTTATCATCTTCGTTTCCTACGTTGGCATTACCCAAATCAGGTTCAAAGGTCGAAAGTTTTACTTTCCTCTCAGCCTGTTTAACAAGCTCCCTGTTTTTATAACTTAATAAGTATATAGCAAGTTTCTCTAAAAAGCAAGTTTCTATTTTCGTACTTTATTGCTTTTTTTAATTTTCAGCTTATTTTTCTTGCCTTTCTTGGAAATATCGTTAACCCTAACTTTTTCATAATAAATTCTTTCCCCAAAAATAAATTTTAAATCTCTTTTCCTTTTGTTACGATCACATGAATGATAAATGGAATAAACAATGTGATAAATGCTGCATATCCAAGGTACGCATATCCCTGTTTTACAACTGCCAACAATCCAAACTGTGCGATCGCAAATGCTAAAAATGTAAAGATCAGTGTTGCAATGGCATTTCTTACTAAATGTCCATTCTGTCTTTCCTGCTCAGATCTCATACGACGCTCTACTGCATTGACACATCTTGTTACGATTCCAGAGATCATGTTTACCGCCGTTGAAATAGATCCAAGGATGATCAAAACAGAGATGATCGGTGTTAATAATCCTGAAGATACTCCATTTTGTACTAAAACTAACATAGGAACTGTTGCTGTTACAAGGTCTGCTGCGTATGCAACGGCAAATAATCCGATGATGGATAATTCCATTGCAAAGAAATTAAATACAAAAATCTCAATGGCTGCTTTGTTGATCTGCTTCTTATCTGTCACAGGTTCCATATGCTGGTACATAACAGATACAGATGCTAACTGGAAGAAGAAATATAAAACTGCAGAATATAAGGCTGGTCCAAAAGCTCCGCTTTCTCCAGAGATCACAGGCATCTTTCCTGATACTAAGTTAGAGATTGCTGCTGTGATCGCATCCCACTGTACGATGATGTTTGGTACTAATACAAGAACTAATCCGATCAAGATCAGTACACTTAAAGTAGATGCACATTTTCTTACGACACTTGTTCCAAAGAGTGCGATCACGAAAATAAATGCCGCTATGATCAATGTACATACCCAGTATGGGATTCCAAATAGCATTTGAAGTGTTGATCCGCCTGTTGCAAATGCTGCAGCGGATGCCGTTCCGATCATGATCAGATAACAGATTTCATATAGATTTGACATGATCGGTCTTGTCTTTCCATATAAACTGTCAGAAAAACTTCTGTAATCATATGTTTTATGTTTGTATGCATAACGCATTCCATACCAGAAAAATAATGCATATAATCCTTGTGTGATCAGTGGCATTAACAGACACCAGATTCCGTAGTTGATAAAATACTGATAAATCTGTGCTCCGGAAGCAAATCCACCTCCGAACTGTGTCGTAAATGCCACGAATGCGATTCCCATGGCAAGAGGCATCTTACTCTTGTCAACTAGTAAACTTTTTTGCCGCTCATTTTGTCGTCCTCTCTTTTCTCTTAATGTAGTCTGATATTCTAGTTTTCATCGATCTTGATCATTTTCCTGGATTCAAGATCAGCTTATCATCAAATGCACGTTTAATAGACTTGTATAGTTCGATCATTCTTGGTCCCGCAAATTCCTCTAAGAAATCAAGACGTCCGTTTCCGATTCCATGTTCTCCGGATAACTGTCCACCAAGTTTTTTTGATAATGCATATAATTCTGTTAATGATTCATGGGTTGCCTTCTTCCACTCCTCATCGCTCATCTCTGGTCCACGAAGCATTTCGGTATGAATGTTTCCATCTCCGCAATGGCCACATGGCTCTACGCGGATTCCATGTGCAGATGCAATCTTCTTTGCCTGTTTTACATATTCTGCAATCTCTGATCTTGGAACAACAACATCACATTCTTCCTGTGCAACGGAATCTGCCTTCATTCCTTCAAGAATTGCTCCTCGTACTTCCCACACAGATGCCGCACGTTCTGGCGTTCCTGCGATATTACAATCTAAAGCTCCATTTTCTAATGCCGCTTCTGCAGCTGCTTCTACTGCACGATCAAGTTCTTCTTTGCTTGATGCATCATACATAACGATCAATACTGCTTCTCCGTGTTTCACTGGAAACAGTTTATGTAGACTTCTTTCTACAATATCGATCAATTCTCTTTCCAAAAATTCAATCGCTGTTGGAACAAATGGCAGATCTAATACTTTTGGCACCATATCGGCACATTCTTCCAAGCTTCTAAATGGCATAACCAATGTACTTGAACATGTTGGTGCAGGCAATAACTTTAACGTAACTTCTGTCAAAATACATAAGATTCCCTCAGAACCAATCACTAAATCTTTCACATCAAATCCTGTTGTATTCTTTACGACATTGGATGAGAAATTCATGATGGAACCATCTGGCATAACTGCTTCAATACAACGGACAAAGTCTCTTGTAAGACCATATCTTACCGCTTTCATTCCACCTGCGTTGGTAATGACATTTCCACCGATAGAAGCTGTTTTTTCTCCTGGATCTGGTGGGTAGAATAATCCTTCTTCTTTAGCTGCCGCCTGAATATCAATCAACAATGCTCCTGGCTGTGCCGTGATCGTCTGGTTCTTGTGATCCACTGGAAAAATCTTATTCATACGCATCACAGATAACATGATTCCACCGTATTTACAAGTTGCTCCACCTGCAAGTCCTGTTCCAGCCCCACGGCAGACAACTGGAATATTCTGCTCGTAAGCATATTTCATGATTTCTGAAACTTCTTCTTTATTCAATACTTCCACGTATAATTCCGGTGGAAATACTCCATATTCCGGCATCTCGTCTTTGTAATATTCTTTTGCGATCTCATCGCCGACCCATACACGTTCGTTGTCTGTGATCTCAATGATCTTATCAAAATCTTCCTGGGTCATCTTCTTATATGGATATGGCATCTTATTCGTCCCCTTTCTGTTGTTTTACTAATTCTGTCAGATATGGAACGACTTTGTACAGATCATCAACGATACAATAGTGTGCCACATTGAAAATCTGAGCTTCTGGATCATTGTTGATCGCTACGATGCATTCAGATCCTGTCATACAAGATGTAAACTGAATCGCACCAGAAACTCCACACGTAATGATCAGTTTTGGACGAACAGTTCTTCCAGATAATCCAACCTGATGTGCAACATCCCCAAAACCATTCTCGATCATCGGTCTTGTAAATGCTAACTGTCCACCTAAAGCTTTGGCTAATTCTTCACACATTTCCACATCTTTTTCATTGCGGACCCCTCGTCCTGCTACAACTAAGACATCTTCATCTTCAATGTTCTTTGTCTTCTCGATCACTTCGGATTTTAAGATCTCGATCGGAGATTGTTTCATCTCTTCCTTCACTGAACAGACAATAACCTCTCCTTTTGTGCTCTCAACCTTCTGTGCCGCATCCATAACTCTGTATCTTACAGTTGCAAACTGTGGTCTTGATTTTGTGATAGAAATCTGAGCCATGATATTTCCACCAAATGCTGGACGAATCTGTACCATGTCTGTGTTTGACTTAATATCAAGGGTTGTACAATCAGCTGTTAATCCTGTATGGAATCTTGTTGCCAGTCTTGGGGCTAATGATCTTCCGAGTGCTGTTGCTCCGATCAAGACAGAACTTGGTTTCTGTGCTGCGATACATTCTGCAACAACATCTGTATAACAGTCTGCTCTGAATCCTTCTAAGGATTCATCCTCATATGCAAAGACCTGATCAACTCCATAGTCTAGAAGTTTATGTGCATTCTCAATGGTTCCTGCTCCACCTGCGATCACGCATTTGACTTTAAAGTTTACTTTCGAAGCCATCTTTCTTGCTTCACCGATCAATTCAAATGCAACCGGATGAATGTCTCCACGTTCCTGTTCTACAAAGATCAAAAAATCTTTCCATTTGTCTTTATCAAATGATCCTGCTTTCTGCTCAAAGCTGATCGCTTTTTCCGGACATTGTCTGACACACATTCCACACATTCGGCAAGTGTCCCCGACAACAATCCCATTATCTTCAAAACTTAATGCCCCAAACGGACATTTTTCCACGCATTTACCACATAGACTGCAGCGTTTTGCATCAAATTTTATAGTTCCATGTCATCTCACCTAAATCACTTTCTTATTCACTAATACGTCAAATAATTGTTTTGTCTTTTCTTTTGCATCTCCGTCAAAATAAACCTGCTTTTCTACTTCTGGCGGTGCAAACATTTTCTCTACTGCGGTTGGTGATCCGACAAGTCCATATTTGCTTAAGTTCTGATCTGCCATATCTTCAAATGTCATGATCTTCACTGGGCGGTCTTTGGACTGTTTCTGCAGTAAATAAGATGGTAATCTTGGTACACACATGTCTTTATCAACTGTGATCAGACATGGATATGGAATCTTTGAAGTCTGTGATACACTGACTAAATCCTGTTTTACCTGAATAGACTCGCTGTCTGCATCTACGATCTCAGACACCCAAGCTGCATGTGGGATTCCTAAATGCTCTGCGATCGCTGGCCCAACCTGAGCGGTATCTCCATCGGTTGTCTGCTTTCCACAAATAATAAGATCTATATCTCCGATTGCTGTGATTCCCTGAGATAGTGCATAAGATGTTGCAAGCACGTCTGCTCCTGCAAACTTGCGGTCAGATAAAATAATTGCATCATCTGCTCCCATCGTATACGCATCTCTCATCATCTCCTCAGCCTGTGGAGGTCCCATGGTGAGAACTGTAACACTTCCTCCTACTTTCTCTCTTAATTGTAATGCTGCTTCCAGGGCAAATAAATCATAAGGATTCGTTCTTGTCTCCCCGGATAAACGCTTCATTGCCCCTGTTTCTGGGTCAATGTCAACTTTAGTACCTGCCGGTACCTGTTTCATACATACTAGAATTTTCATTGTTCTGCTGCTTCTTTCGTATTATTTGTTACTCTTTCACTTTAACTGATTAACGTAACACTACTTATTATACGACACCATTTTTTTATTGTCGAGTTAATCATACAAAAAATAGCATCTGTTGTTTATTTTTTCGTAACAAATGCTATTTCCTTATCTATTTTTCTTCTATTCGTCATCGTCACCGACGATCACTGGCTCTTTTTCTATCACTTGTTGTGGTTTCATCGCCTGATTCCCAACTGGTGCCAACAATACTTTTCCTGTTCCACGGTATACATTAACCAAGCCTTCGCCACTCGCTGCTGAGCCGAGCAAAGATTTTCCTGCTCGTTCTACCGTAAAATCAAGACTTCCGCTCCATGCGATCGCCAAGTTTCCGTCAATCTTTACAACATCATCTTCTAATGTGATCTCAACTAATTCTTCTCTTGAACAATCAGATTCTATGCACACAACTCCACTTCCTTTTAACCCAAGGTTGAAGAATCCTTCCCCGCCTGCAAATGCAGAAGAAAATGTCTTTCTTCTGACTGCTTTTTGTTTTAACGTAGATTCACATGCTAAAAACAATCCGTCATCTAATACGATCGAATTTCCCCATTCGTCAAGATCTAATAAAATGATATGTTTATATGTAGGTTCTAAAACAAGAGTTCCATCTCCTGTATATTCTGGCTTGATCACAGATTCTCCAGTTACTTTTCCTCGGATCGTCTTGGATAAGAAATCTCCTGCTCCTTTAATTCCTGTTGACGCAGAGACATCTCCTGCCATCCACTGCATGGCACCTGACTGAATCGTTACATTTCCTCTGGATAGTTCGCATTTTAGCTGACGTTTTCTTACATTCATCTGACTGCAGAAGAATGCTAACTGGGCATCTTCTGGCATGACACTTAAGTCTCTCTGATATTCGATAACTTCAAATGGTCCTGATTTGTCGATGATCTTTACATCGTCGTTGTCACTGAAATTGCTGATTTTATACATAATCTTTCCCCTTCCTGTTTCTTCTATAAACTTTTGATCTTTTTCTGAATAAATTTCTTCATAATATTCATAAAACTTTTGCATTACCAATGGCATTTGCAACATTCCAGATACAATAAATTGATTTCGATCAGATGATACCTTCATATACATTTGATTATTAATTGCTGTTTCTGATAAAAACATATCATATAACTGTGTTTCAAAAATCCGATTCGATACTGCTACAATCCCATTTTTATCCTTTAAGAAGCCAAACGTAACTCCCAAATCTATAATCGGTGTTTCTCGTTTAAATGGAAAGTCAACTCCTGCAAATAAAATGTTTTGAAGCATTTCTTTTAACTGCGGATGATCTAACAACTTTTTGGTCATATCATCAAACAATGTGTTTGGTTCTTTTAACAAAACCTTGACTGCACTTAAAATTCCTTCTCTTGTCCACACTTGAACATCGGATACTCTTTCATCTAATAACTGACATATCTTTGAAACCAAATATGGATATCCTGACGTATAATCATATAAAATCCGACTGATTTCTTTTACATCCATACCTGTACGATGTTCCTGCTCGTATTCTTGTATCATTGTCTGAATATCACTTACAGAAAAGCTCATCTCAATATTAAAATCAACTGCGATATTCCATGGACTGTTATATTTCGATTCTTCTTGTGGATGTAGTTTTAACTTTAATGTTTTAATATCGTAAACACCTGCAAGAATTACAGAATGAAATGTTACATCTTTTCCTTGCTGACATTTTAAATATTTCTCTCTTAGAAGTCCAAGGAAAGATAAGAAAATCTGATTGTCTGAACTTTTGTCTACTTCATCGATCATTAGAACTACCTTTTTACCGCATTTTCTGCATAGGTTGCTGATTTTTGTTCCTAATGATCTCATAGGAAATCTCTCAGAGATTGAATGATTCCATTCCTCTAAAACTTTTTCATCTACATTCTGCTCTCGCAAACACTCTTCAATATCAAGTGAAAGTCCTTCGGCAAGACTTCCCAGAGATTCAAAATATTCATCGGCAGCTTCAAAACTTAAACTCAAAACCAGATAATCTTGTTTTCGCAATTTCTTTTTCCAGAAGATAAAGCAAGGTTGTCTTACCATATTGTCTGGCTCGATTGATCGTAAAGTATTGTCCTGATTCGATATATTGATTGATAATCTGCTGAATCCTGTTGCTAAGATCAACCATATAATTTTTCTCCGGGATACATGTTCCTGTTGTACAAAACTTCTTAGCCATAAAACCCCAACCTCATTTCTTGTCCACTCTCTATTAATTACACCCTTATTCTACAATTCATCAAAATCAAATATCATTGGGATTGTGCTTTCCTGATAAATATTTCTGTTCTTTTTCAAAATAAGCTTCTAAATCCTTTATAGTCTTGTTCGTGCTGTGCTTTATTAAGATATCGAATTATATTCTGCTTTATGAATATCACGGATGATCATTGGAACAATATTATGATCCAGACATTGTTTTAGAATGATCATACGCCCGACTCTCCCATTTCCATCATGCAATACCACATTGGGACTCACAAAGAAATCTATAATTGATTTCCACTTTTTGAGTACGTTCTTTGCCGGTTCCCTCTGCTTGATACACATATATACTGTCAATCAGTTCAACCAGCATAGAACGGTTTAACTCTGTTACGTTTTCATACTTGCGTATGGTTTCTAAAAATTGGTTTGTATTTTTCGTCTTGTAGTCCTCGGCTTCGATTTTCTCTTTTAATGCCTTACGCCTTTCTTCAAGTTCTCTCTGCTCATTTTCATAAGTTACAGACATTTTCTCAAAACGTCCATCAGAAATCTTTCCTGCTACATTCTGCTCAAACAGCTTCATTATGATACTGTCAATTTCAGCAATACGCTTTTCTGCCAGTTCCAATTCCTGTTTAAACTGCTTGATTTTCTTACCGCCGCCGGATTCACTCAACACCCTCATTTCTTCAATGAACTGGTCGCCTAATGTTTCCATATTCTTGATATGCTTTTGAATGTCGTCCATGACAATCTTCACTAATGTGTCATAGGAAATTGCATGAGTTGTGCAGAGGTTGCTGTTTCTGGCATATGTCCTGCAACGAAATCTCGGCTCTCTCCCGTTTGGATTGGAGAACGCCATATTGCGTCCACAGTCGGGGCATTTTACAAGCCCCACAAACATATTTGGTCGTCCAGTCTTATTTGGTCTTTTCTTTACACTGATGAATTTCTGTACCAGTTCAAAGGTTTCTTCATCAATGATAGCTTCATGGGTGTTTTTTACAACAATCCAATCTTCCTTAGGAACCGCTACCAGTTTTCTGTTCTTGAATGATTTTGTCTGTGTCTTGTGCGATACCATATGACCGAGATACACTTGATTTTCCAAAATCATCTTAACATTTTTTCCAACCCAGTCGGTAGGGAATCGGAACCCTGTGCTTGTTTCCAGCGTGCCATTCTTCATTGCTCTGTAGGCTCTCGGAATCAAAATCTTTTCTTCACACAATGTTCTTGCTATCTGATGAACACTGTTTCCCTGTTTCGACATTTCAAAAATACGCTTGACGATAGGCGCTGTTTCCGGGTCTATCAGTAGTTTACGCTTATTGTTCGGGTCAACCCTATAACCATACGGAGCGAATGAACCGCAGAACCCGCCACTTAAAGCAGTTGTTTTCTTGACGCTTCGGATTTTCTTTGAGGTATCACGTGCATAATACTCATTCATAATAGATTTGAATGGCATCATCTCGTTATCCTCATATCTTGTGTCAACATCATCATTCAGTGCGATAAAGAGAATGTCATTGTTCGGGAAGATTTCTTCCACGTAATACATGAACATGGCATTGTTGCGACCGAACCTTGACATATCCTTTACCATGATTCCACTAGGCTGTGTATCTTCCATAGCGTCCTCAATCATGCGGTTTAAATCCGGTCTGTTGAATGTTGTGCCGGAATAGCCATCATCTACATACTCGTCAATGATTTCAAATCCTTTTTCCTTTGAATAATATCAGAGCATTTGCAACTGGTTTGTGATACTGTTGCTTTCTTTATCAGCGTCACCATCATCTTTGGATAAACGTGCATATAATCTAACTCTTAATCTTGCTTGCTGTTTCGTCATTTTTACTCCTTTCCAACAGCAAACAAACAACTTATATCCTGTTAATATTATACCACGCTACTTAATTATTTTCAGCCGCTTATTACACTGTTCTCAATTTAATATCCATTGTTTTCCTGCTCGATTTCCTTTTGAATCAGCCTTTTAATCAAATGCTGCAAATCCACTGTACCGGAGAACACTGACGTTACATAAAAGGTCGTATTTCCTATTTTTATTGTATTGGACTGTACTGTTTTTCCTATAATCCCACCTCATTTCTTCCAACAAAAAACACCATTTCTGGTGTCTTTCTGCTAATCTACACTGATTACTTTGCGTTCATACTTCTTTTCCTGCAAATCAATCTCCGCATAAACCATGTATTTGTCATTAAGTTCCGTCTGTCCAGTCTGAATACAGGTTGTCTGATGAATCTGGTTTATCCACTTTCCTTTCTCTGTGTCAGGACTTTCATGTATATGTCCGTGCAGAGAAAGAAGTGGCTGTTTTTCTTTCAGAAATTCGTAAATATCAACAGAGCCTATATCCAAATCTTGATAGCGCAACTGTCCTAATCTCAATCCCGCAGGCGGCATGTGCATAACGTAAACCGCTTTTTGTCTATCGTCCGGCAATGGAAGTTTCTTCAGCACATCACACATATGCGGTAATTCTGTTCTGGAATATTCCAGCCAGTTGTAAATCCTGTCATAATCAACAGCATTAGAGATTCCGGCTACAGGACTTAACTGACGCTGCGGAATATAATGTGTTTCTGTAACAACCCTGTCTTTACAACCGAACGGATGGTCTAAAATATAGTTCATGCCGATAAATTCATATCCATTGACAGAAAATTTCCTACCAGCTATATTGCAGACATTTTCAAATCTGTCGCAAAGATTGTCAAACATTTCATCTGCTGCCAGTAAATCATCATTCCAAGCATGGCAAGGTATGTGATGTCCTGCTTTTTCAGTTCCTCAAAATATTCATCAAGGAATCCATTGATAAAAAACGATTGCTCACTGTGGCGGTCACATTGTTTTGGTAACATATCCCCGCCATTTACAATGACTTTGATTTCCTTTTCAATGGCTACATCCAGAATCTTTCTGTACTTCTTTTTATCTCCGTGTAAATCTGTAACATACAATATCTTCATATCACTTTCTACCCCTTTTAATACAGCATTTCTTCCTAATCATAGTTAAAAGTATACCATATCAGAGATAGATTATCAGCAGCTTATATCTGACATACAAACTGCAAAATTTTTGCCTTATGCACCTCCTTTACTGTGTGTTTCCGAAGCAGTCAGATGGCTTGGGAAGCTCCACTGGATTTTCACCATTCCCATTCCTATGGGCAGAACCGTGTCATACGGGTGTATCATTATTCAGATATACAGGTCATGGCAGAACGACCATTCCACAAGTCGCTCTCGGATCATTGCATGAATCGCTCGCTTTTTTAGGTCATGGCGTACAGTTTCCGCTGGCTCGCTGCATATCAAACGTATCTGACTGCTTTATTCAGTTGTCAAAGAACTACCGACTGTATTTGCCAGTCTATGAAAATCCACTACCCAGATAATGGACTTTCATAGATTGACAAGCGGAGCAGAGGAAAGGGGAAAGTGCTCCGCCCGTCTGAATGATTAGATTACGACTATCTCAAAGTTTGCAATCATATCCATGACTGCTGCCTGTATTCTGCCTTTTAATTCAGAATCCACTACCATGTAGACGTTACCGTATTCGTCATACAATTTGCGTAAGCTCAACTTTGATATGTACCCGTCAAAGAAATCCAAGATTTCCTGTATTGCAGCTTCATCACCATTCGTAGCCGCTACAATCACAGCAAACGGTATATGTTTTTGGTCTTTGTCCATGCTTATTCCTCCTCCATCATTTTTCGTAATTCTTCCAGAGTGCTTGTCCTGTGACGGTAAACAGTAGTGCGTACCACGTTCATAAGCTCTCCGATTTCTGCGTCAGACATATCCATAAAGTATGACAACAAAATGATATTGCGTTTTCTCTCTGGCAAACATTTGAGTGCTTTGCTTAACTGGTCGTCAGATACTTGTACTTCCATGCCAAGAACATTGAACGCTGTATAATCGCTGGAATACTTGTCATAAACGCCTGCTTTGTTCAATTCCAAATCTGAAATTTCAGAAAACGGAACTTCATGTTTCAAGCGTCTTGAAATATCACGGTTATACTTCATTGCTGTTCTTTTAATGACTTTCTTTGTAAGGCAATCAAACTGTGCTTGAATAGCCTGCTGGAAAGAAGATGACTTCATGCCGATTCACCTCCTTTCTGCGTGAGAGTAGATGAGGTTGTTTTCCCTCTATCCCCTTTCCGCACAGTAGCTACCCACGCAGCAACTATTTGTTGCGTTTTCAGAAAAGATTTTGAAAAAAATTTTTAAGCAGCAAAAAAGCACAAGGACATAAAAGAAATGCTGTTCTTGTGCTTTTAAAATTGTTCCTGCTATGTAATGTAAAAAACCACATTCAAGAGTATATTGTGCCGCTTTGAAAGCTAAGATTTTTTTGACAATAACAGATATGTTGAAGATTGTCGATTATACAGGTCTTTCAATGCGGCTACCTCCCAGAGCCGCCAAACAAAACCAATATGCTATTTTTCATTGTTGGAAAAAGAAAAAGGCGGCTTTCCAAACCGCCATTTAAGTAAAGATATTTTTTGACACGCAAAAATGGTACTGTTAATAACGGTTTTTTTATTTACCGCAGGGCAGTACCTTTTTGCTTTTATACGCATAATAGGAACTATCAAACCATGCTATACGTTTTTCTGTACCTGTTAGAAAATCAACAGGAACTGTAGAATATAGTGAGGTGATTACATATGCGTAAAAAGGAAGATAAGTACGATTTTAGAGCCTTTGGTCTTGCCATCAAAGAAGCTCGTATGAAACAGGGTTTAACCGTGAACAAGTGGAACAATGATTGAAATTGACCCACGTTATCTAACAAATATTGAAAATAAAGGGCAGCACCCAAGTTTTACAGGTATTCTATGACCTTGTATCATTACTCAATATTTCCGTTGATGAATTTTTCCTGCCTGTGTCTGATCTGGATAAAAGTACCAGAAGACGACAGTTGGAAAAGCAACTTGACAACCTTTCTGATAAGGATTTAGTTATCATGGAAAGTGTTGCTGACGGAATCATCAAGTCTAAGGAAGTGGAGGGAAATTAACCCTCCATTTTTATATTCTTCTTAAATGAGTGTGTACCAGTTAAAATAGCTGTAATACAAGCGATTATATGGCTAATCAAAACTGCAATCCATATACCATTTAAACCAAGTCCGATATATGAAAAAACATAAGCTAAAGGTATGCGAACAACTAAATAATAGAAAATCATCAAAATCATACTCTTTGTAGGTTTTCCCATTCCATTCAAGCAGCCTAAATAACAATTTGTTACGGTATTTAATACATATCCAATACTAATAATAATGAAATATTCTTCTACAATCTGTGCTACAGGGTCGCTTGAAACAAATAAGCCTGCTAATTGTTTTGAAAAAATAATAATCAGAATTGAAAGTATAAATAAAACCGTAATCCCATATTTCAAGGATAATTTTAAATAGTCTTTTGCTCTGTCAACTCTTTTTGCACCAATACATTGTCCAACAATGGAAGTCAAAACCATATTAAATGCCATTGCAGGATAAAATAATATTGTTTCTAATTTTCCTGTAATGCCATATGCTGCAATGGCAGAAATACTATAAGTGCTGACAAGCGAAGTTAAAAAAGTGGTACTAATTGCCGGAATACTTTGCTGAATAACCGACGGAATAGCCTTTTGAATAAGAGGTAGAACATCATTCTTATCAAACCAAGTAATGTGTAGATAGAACAGTTTTTTCTTTTTCAGATATATAACCATGAAAACCAAACATACAATTTGTGAAAGTAGCGTTGCAATCGCAGCACCCTGAAAGCCGATGAAGTGAATAAAAATAGGGTCAAGAATTGCGTTTAAAACAGTTGATACTAACATGGCAATCGCTTGAAACATGGAATTTCCAAAACTTCTTAAAACAGCCGTAAAGTATAGATATAAGTAAACAGCCACATACCCAAGAACATAAATTGTAAGATAGCTGTATGCCATATCATACGTTTCAGCGGGTGTATTCAAAGCTCCTAAAATAGTAGGTAGACATAATTCAAGTATCAATGTAACCAGCAATGAAAAAACATCGCAACTATAAGAGAAGTGGCAATAAGGCTCTCTGTTTTTCTCTTATCTTTTGAACCAATAGCCTGTGAAAGCAAAATAGATACTCCATTTGTTGAACCCATAGCCACCGACGTTAGTATCAGAATAATCGGTGTTGAATTTGTTAATGCAGCATAGGCGGTTTTCCCTAATAGATTTCCAATCCATAAGCTATCAACAAGATTATAAGCCATGTTAAGAAACATTGCGGCAATCATAGGCAAAGCCATAGCCATCAAGCAACGTCTTGTATTTCCTCCAATAAAATCAATTTTTGTTAGCATAATTAAAAACTTCCTTTCTAATGATGAATGAATAACATTCACATATAAGCTATATTTAAAGACTACCAAAGGGTAGCCAATTAAAAGTATGTTTGTAAAGCGTCGTTATCGTTACATTCTTGCGTATATGAATGAATAACATTCATATACGCGTTGAAAAGATTGCTCCCTACTAATGCAGGGAGCTACATTATAATCTTAAATATATAAATGAGAAAAATCTCGAATACGTTTTTCTTTTCTTCTGCGGTTATGGGTTTCATCAAGTAAAATGCCGATTTGTCCGTAAACGCAAAAGAAAGCTGCCGTTTGAACATCATTTATTGAAATTTCGCCTTTTTCTTTTGCCTGTTCAAGTAGCTTAATAACTATCTTTGAAAGTTTTTCGCAGACTTTCAAAGTAAGTTGGTCGTGAAATTTCTATTTTCTACGACATGAAATGTCTTATAATAATCATTATTTTC
>ENA-OQOA01000518-OQOA01000518.1-human-gut-metagenome-genome-assembly--contig:-NODE-518-length-16338-cov-3.623157_pt1 | contig 16338 bp, 20 predicted proteins | sample MGYA00242633_ERZ504888 | MGnify/ENA primary metagenome ERZ504888 (study PRJEB26092, sample SAMD00036372) | human gut metagenome | host: Homo sapiens | study: EMG produced TPA metagenomics assembly of... | reverse complement strand
CAATAGCCATAAGGTATAATGAATCTATATGAAAACATGGAGGATATTGCTGTCAGAATGATACCGGAATGTATTGGGGTCTGGTATGGGTGCAGCTTTTATTCATGAGAAAGGAGTAACATGGAAAAATTTCAAACATCAGATATTCCTAAGTCTCCCAGAATTCAGAAACTGGTAGATGCATTGTATGAACATATGCCGGTGATCGAATCAGCCAGAGCAAAGCTGATCACAGAATCTTATAAGGAAACAGAAGGAGAACCGATCATCACACGCAGAGCAAAGGCTTTTGCGCATATTCTTCATAACATTCCGATCATTATCCGTGACAATGAACTGATCGTCGGAAGCAGTACGATTGCGCCGAGGGGATGTCAGACATTTCCGGAGTTCTCTTATGAGTGGCTGGAAGCTGAACTGGATACAGTTGCGACCAGAACTGCGGATCCTTTTGAGATTGCTGAGGAGACCAAAGCCGAACTTAAGGAGGCAGATAAGTACTGGAAAGGGAAAACAACCAGTGAACTTGCAACTTCCTATATGGCACCGGAAGCAATCAAGGCAATTGAACACAATATTTTTACACCTGGGAACTATTTTTACAATGGTGTAGGACATGTAACAGTTAAATACTGGGAAGTACTGGAAACCGGTTTTGAGGGAATCATGGAGAAGGCTCAGAAAGAGCTGGATGGATGCAGTGTCGGTGACGGTAATTATGCAAGAAAGTCTCACTTCCTTGAGGCAGTGATTTTAAGCTGTAAGGCGGTGATCGATTATGCAGGCAGATATGCAAAACTTGCGCAGGAAATGGCGGCACAGACAAGTGATCCGGTAAGAAAACAGGAACTTTTTGTTATCGCAGAGAACTGCAGCAGGGTACCGGCAAAGGGTGCACAGAATTTCTATGAGGCATGTCAGTCATTCTGGTTTGTACAGCAGCTTCTTCAGATGGAATCCAGTGGACATTCTATTTCACCGGGTCGCTTTGATCAGTATATGTATCCATATTATAAGAAGGATATGGAAGCAGGAACTATTACCCGAGAGTTCGCACAGGAATTGATGGATTGCATCTGGGTTAAATTAAATGACCTGAATAAATGTCGTGATGCGGCTTCAGCGGAAGGATTTGCAGGATATAGCCTTTTCCAGAATCTGATCGCGGGTGGTCAGAATAAAGAGGGAGAGGATGTAACTAACGATCTTTCTGTTATGTGTATTCAGGCATCCATGCATGTGCATCTTCCGGCTCCATCACTTTCTGTGAGAGTATGGAATGGTTCTCCGCATGAATTCCTGATAAAGGCAGCCGAGCTTACGAGAACAGGAATCGGACTTCCTGCATATTACAATGATGAGGTGATTATTCCGGCACTGCAGAACAGAGGCTTATCTCTGGAGGATGCCAGAGAGTACAATATCATTGGATGTGTGGAACCGCAGAAAGCCGGTAAGACAGAAGGGTGGCATGATGCCGCATTCTTTAATATGTGCAGACCTCTGGAACTTGTTTTTTCGAATGGTATGGATAAAGGTGAGATGGTGGGAATCCCTACCGGCGATGTCACTCAGATGAAGACCTTTGATGAATTCTTTGACGCATATAAGAAACAGATGGAATACTGCATTTCCCTGCTGGTGAATGCAGATAATGCTATTGATGTAGCTCATGCGGAACGCTGTCCGTTACCATTCCTTTCCTGTATGATAGATGACTGTCTGAAAGAAGGCAAGTCTGTCCAGGAAGGTGGAGCTGTTTACAACTTTACAGGTCCTCAGGGATTTGGAATCGCCAATATGGCAGATGGACTTTTTGCAATCCGCAAACTGGTCTATGAGGATAAGAAAGTATCTATGAAAGAACTTAAGGAAGCTCTTGCATGGAACTATGATAAAGGACTGGATGCGCAGTCCGCCGGTGATATGACAGAGATGATCATGAAGGCAATGCAGAAAGCAGGCAGAAATGTGGATGCTTCCACTGCAGAAGGACTTCTGAAAACTTTCATGGGAATGAAACCGGGTGAACAGAAGACACAGAGATTCAAAGAAATCCACGATATGATCGATGAAGTTCCGAAATTTGGAAATGATATTCCGGAAGTTGATTATTTTGCAAGAGAAGTTGCCTATACATATTCCAAACCGCTTCAGAAGTATAACAATCCAAGAGGCGGAAAGTTCCAGGCAGGTCTGTATCCTGTATCTGCAAATGTACCGCTGGGCGGACAGACAGGAGCGACGCCGGATGGAAGATATGCACACACACCTGTTGCAGACGGCGTTTCGCCATCTGCGGGCAAGGATGTAAAGGGACCTACGGCAGCGGCAACTTCCGTATCCAGACTGGATCATTTTATTGTATCCAACGGAACACTCTTTAATCAGAAATTTCACCCATCCGCACTTTCAGGAAGAGAGGGACTGGAGAAATTCGTTGCACTGATCCGCGGATACTTTGACCAGAAGGGAATGCATATGCAGTTTAATGTAGTTGACAGGCAGACACTGCTGGATGCACAGGAACATCCTGAGAAATATAAACATCTGGTAGTACGCGTGGCAGGCTACAGTGCACTGTTTACGACACTTTCCCGTTCCCTTCAGGATGATATCATCCGTCGTACAGAACAGGGCTTCTGATTCAGACGTTTTTGCAGGAAGTAAAAGTGACAGGCAGAGTATGTATGGATAACAGAATAAGAAAGGAAAAGCATGGACTATTTGGATACAAAGGGCAGAGTGTTTGATGTCCAGAAATATTCTATTCATGATGGACCGGGTATAAGGACGATCGTATTTCTGAAAGGTTGTGTCCTGCGGTGCAAATGGTGCTGCAATCCGGAATCTCAGGAATATAAGATCCAGACAATGAAAGTGCAGGGAGAAGACAAGGTCATCGGACGTGATGTGACAGTCAGGGAGATGATTGAAGAAGTTGAGAAAGACAGGGTATACTATTACCGCTCGGGCGGAGGTATGACCCTTTCCGGCGGAGAATGTCTCTGTCAGCCGGAATTTGCAGGAGCACTTCTGAGAGCTGCCAAAGAGAGAGGAATTTCTACTGCGATCGAGAGTATGGCATGTGCAAAATGGGAGACGATTGAGACAATCTTACCGTATCTGGATACTTATTTAATGGATATTAAACATACAAATCCTGCGAAACATAAAGAATTTACAGGACGTTCCAATGAACTGATGATGGAAAATGCCAGAAAAGTGGCGCTTTCCGGTAAAACCAGGCTGGTAATCCGTGTACCGGTGATACCCACATTTAATGATACAGTGGAGGAAATCCAGGGGATTGCAAGGTTTGCAGACACACTTCCCGGAGTGGACAAGATTCATCTTCTTCCGTATCACAGACTTGGACAGGATAAATATGAGGGACTTGGCAGACCATATCTGATGGGAAATGTGGAAGCACCGTCCAAAGAACATATGGAAACATTAAAAAAGGCAGTACATGCGGTCTGCGGTCTGGACTGTCAGATCGGTGGATGAGGCATTTTTTGCATCTGATACGATTATTGGAATAAAAAAGAAAAACAAATAAAAACAACACAATAAAACCTGTGAAAACAACATAAAACAACGGAAATGTATTGACTTTTTATGACCGATAGTGTAAAATCACAGGTAGAAACGTCAAAAACTATATAAATGCCTTAAGGAGGAAAATGAGCATGGTAAACGAATATGAAATCAAAAAACAGATCTGCGACATCGGAAGAAGAATCTACAGCCGCAACATGGTAGCTGCAAACGATGGTAACATCTCTGTAAAACTGAACGACAACGAATTTCTTTGCACACCTACAGGTGTATCTAAAGGTTTTATGACACCGGAGTATATCTGTAAAGTAGACAGAGAAGGAAATGTGATCCAGGCTAACCCGGGATTCAAACCATCCTCTGAAATCAAAATGCATATGAGAGTTTATGAGAAGAGACCGGACGTAGGTTCTGTTGTGCATGCTCATCCGATTTATGCAACATCTTTTGCAATTGCAGGTATTCCGCTGACACAGCCGATCATGCCTGAAGCAGTTATCTCACTTGGATGCGTTCCGATCGCTGAATACGGTACACCATCTACAATGGAGATTCCGGATAATCTTGAGAAATACCTTCCATATTTCGATGCAGTTCTTCTTGAGAATCATGGAGCACTGACATGGAGCACAGACTTAAACGCAGCTTACATGAAGATGGAATCTGTTGAGTTCTACGCACAGCTTCTGTATCAGTCAAAAGTTCTTGGCGGACCTAAGGAATTTGATGAGAAGAACATTAAGAAACTGTATGAAATCCGCCGTAAATTCGGTATGGCAGGCAAGCATCCTGCAAACCTCTGCCTGAATAAAGATGGCCATAACTGCCATAACTGCGGCGGCGCATGTCATGACGGCGAATTCAAGAAATTCCCTGGATATCAGTATGATTTCGTAGGCGGCGGAGATTCCCAGCCGGCAGCAGGAACAGCAGACAAATCTGAAGCTGAATTAGTTGCTGAGATCACAAAACAGGTAATGGCTCAGTTAGGAATGAAATAAGAGTATAGATGACCGATAATCAAGGAGGACAGTCTCATGCCAATTAATGAGAATATGGTACAGGAAATTGTACAGGAAGTAATGGCAAAAATGCAGATTGCAGACGCTCCGACTGGTAAACATGGTATTTTCAAAGAAATGAATGATGCGATCGAAGCAGCGAAGAAATCACAGCTTATCGTAAAGAAGATGTCCATGGATCAGAGAGAAAAATAATTACCTGCATCCGTAAGAAATAAAGAAAACGCAGAAGTAATGGCTCGTATGGGCGTGGAGGAAACAGGTATGGGAAATGTTGGGGACAAGATCCTCAAACATCATCTTGTAGCTGACAAGACTCCCGGAACAGAAGTTATTACAACAACTGCATGGTCCGGAGACAGAGGATTAACCCTTATCGAGATGGGACCTTTTGGTGTGATCGGTGCGATCACTCCATGTACCAACCCAAGTGAAACAATTTTATGTAATACAATGGGAATGCTTGCAGGAGGAAATACAGTTGTATTCAATCCTCATCCTGCAGCGATCAAAACTTCCATTTATGCAATCAATCTTTTAAATGAAGCATCATTAGAGTGCGGTGGTCCTGACAACATTGCAGTTACTGTAGAGAAACCTACACTTGAGACAAGCAATGTGATGATGAAACATAAAGACATCCCGCTTATCGCTGCAACCGGCGGACCTGGAGTTGTAACTGCAGTTCTTTCTTCCGGAAAACGTGGTATCGGAGCAGGTGCCGGAAATCCTCCGGCACTGGTTGATGAAACCGCTGATGTCCGCAAAGCAGCCACAGATATTGTAAACGGATGTACATTTGATAATAATCTTCCATGTATTGCCGAGAAAGAGATCGTAGCAGTTTCCTCTATCGTAGATGAGCTGATGCACTATCTTGTAACTGAGAATGACTGCTATCTTGCTTCTAAGGAAGAGCAGGACAAACTTACAGAAGTTGTTCTGGCAGGCGGAAAGCTGAACCGTAAATGCGTAGGCCGGGATGCAAGAACACTCCTTTCCATGATCGGAGTAAATGTACCTGCAAATATCCGCTGTATCGTATTTGAGGGGCCAAAGGAACACCCTCTGATCACTACTGAGCTGATGATGCCGATCCTCGGTGTTGTAAGAGCAAGAGATTTTGATGATGCAGTAGAGCAGGCAGTCTGGTTAGAACATGGCAATCGTCATTCCGCACATATTCATTCAAAGAATATTGATAATATCACAAAATATGCGAAAGCAATTGATACAGCAATTCTTGTTAAGAATGCACCGTCTTATGCAGCTTTGGGATTTGGCGGTGAAGGCTACTGTACATTTACCATTGCAAGCCGTACAGGTGAAGGCCTTACATGCGCAAGCACATTCACCAAGAGAAGACGCTGCGTAATGGCAGACAGTCTCTGTATTCGATAAGAATTGATATAAGGAGAGAAAGAACATGGACATGAATAATGTAAATATAGAAGAAATCGTGAAACAGGTTCTCTCCGGCATGACAGGAAATGCACCGGCAGCAGCTTCTGCACCGGCAGCATCAACTGGAATCCCGAAGACAGCCAGAGTAGCTGTATTAACTGAGAAAGAGCATTTTGACATCAAAGAATATCCAATCCCGCCAATCGGAGATGATGATATCCTGGTTAAAGTTGAAGGATGCGGCGTATGCGGTACAGATGCACACGAATTTAAGAGAGATCCGTTTAACCTGATCCCGGTAGCACTTGGACATGAAGGTACAGGTGAGATCGTGGCAATGGGTAAGAATGTTAAAGTTGACACAGCAGGAAAACCTGTAAAGGTTGGAGACAAAGTTGTTACCTGTATGATCTTCAAGGATGATCCTGATATTACAATGTTTGACCTGAACAAGAAGAACGTAGGCGGAGCTGATGTATACGGACTTCTTCCTGACGATGATGTACATCTCAACGGATGGTTCTCTGATTACATCTTCTTAAGAGGCGGAAACTTCGGAACTACATTCTTTAATGTAAGTGATCTGGATCTGGATTCCCGAATTCTCATTGAGCCATGTGCAGTGCTTGTACATGCAGTAGAGAGAGCAAAAACAACAGGAATTCTTCGTTTCAACAGCAGAGTAGTTGTTCAGGGCTGCGGACCAATCGGACTGATCTGCATTGCAGTACTCCGTACTATGGGGGTTGAACATATCTGCGCAGTAGACGGAAATGAGAAACGTCTTGAATTTGCCAAGAGAATGGGTGCAGACACAAGCGTTAACTTCATGAACTTTAAGGGAATCGAAGCACTGACAGAAGCTGTAAAAGAAGCTCAGGGCGGACATCTTGCAGATTTCGCATTCCAGTGCACAGGAAACCCGAAAGCTCATGCAAACATTTATAAATTTATCCGCAATGGTGGTGGTCTTTGTGAACTTGGCTTCTTCATCAATGGTGGAGATGCTACAATTAATCCGCACTTTGACCTCTGCTCCAAAGAGATCAACCTGGTTGGTTCCTGGGTATATACTCTGAGAGATTATGTAACAACCTTTGATTTCCTTAAGAGAGCAAAAGCAATTGGTCTTCCGATGTCTGAACTGATCACAGATAAGTTCCCGTTAGAGCAGATCAATGAAGCTCTTCAGACAAACCTGGCAATGACAGGACTTAAGATCGCAGTTGTAAACAAATAGTTACTGTTCACCGGTAATATCCCGCAAAGAGTATTGCTGTGAACAGAGTGAACAGTAGCAACAAATAATAAGCCTGGCAATAGAGGAGAAAAGAAATGGCAGAAGCTGTAGGAATTTTAGAGGTATTCGGGCTGGCGACAGCCTTTGTAGCAGGCGATGCCGGATGTAAGGCAGCAAATGTCCGCCTGGAGGTTTTTGATAAAAACAAACCAGCCAATGCTGACAGCCTGCCGGTACCGCTCCTTGTCTGCATTAAATTCAGAGGAAGTGTAACTGATGTTACAGCGGCTGTGGAAGCAGGCATGGAAGTTGCAAACAGAATGACTGGTGTGGTACAGCATTATGTGATCCCGAACCCGGAAGAGGGAACGGAAAAAATGCTGAAGATCAGCGCCCTGGATAAGGATTAGCAGTTGCATATCCATTGGGCATCAGTTAAAATATAATCAGATATTTATTTGTAGATTCAGGAGGAAGCAGAAATGGCACAGGAAGCATTAGGAATGGTAGAAACCAGAGGACTTACAGCAGCAATTGAAGCAGCTGATGCAATGACAAAAGCAGCTGAAGTAGCATTAGTAGGAACAGAGAAGATCGGATCCGGACTTGTAACAGTTATGGTACGCGGAGACGTAGGAGCTGTTAAGGCAGCAGTAGAAAGCGGAAGCGCGGCAGCATCCAGACTTGGCGAATTAGTTGCTACTCATGTAATTCCGAGACCTCATACAGACGTAGAGAAAATCCTTCCAAGCATCTGACCAGCAGATTGAGAAGTATAAAAAAGGAGTTCGCTCATGAGTAAATCATATGGATTTATAGAAATCACTGGTGTCGTTGCAGCAATCGATGCACTGGACATCATGTGCAAAACTGCAGACGTTGAGCTGGCGTCATGGGAACGTAAGCTGGGCGGACGACTGGTTACTATTATAGTTGAAGGCGATGTATCTGCCGTTACAGAAGCAGTAAATGCAGCAGCGACAGGTGCGATCAAGAAACCGGTAAGTTATGCAGTAATTGCACGTCCCCACGAAGAAATCGTCAGAATGGTGGAATTAAGTGCAAGTCGCTGGAAGAACAATCAGGGGGATGAATAATGGCTGAAGAGAAGAAACCGGAAGCAGATAAAAATGCCCCTAAAAAGGCAGCCGCTCCAAGAAGAACGAAAGCAAAAACTTCTTCAAAACCGGAAGTAAAAGCTCAGGCGGCAGAAACAGCAAATAAAACAGAATCCCAGAAAGAACAGATAAAGGAAACAGTATCTCATAAGGAGGAAAAAGTTATGACACAGGAAGCATTAGGAATGGTAGAAACCAGAGGACTTACAGCAGCAATCGAAGCAGCAGACCAGATGTGCAAGGCTGCTAACGTAGCATTAGTAGGAACAGAGAAGATCGGATCCGGACTTGTAACAGTTATGGTACGCGGAGATGTAGGAGCTGTTAAATCAGCAGTAGAAAGCGGAAGCGCAGCAGCATCCAGACTTGGTGAATTAGTTGCTACACACGTAATCCCAAGACCACATACAGATGTAGAGAAAATCCTGCCTGTATTAAAATAGTAATCCATCGTAACTGTCCGGTATCTGCACAGCAGACTGCCGGATGGTTATAATCCGTCATATTTGACAGAAAGCAGGTGTATTCTTGGAATCTAATAATATTGAACTGATTACCAGAATGGTCATTCAGGCAATCAATCAGAATGAAAAAAAAGGCGATGGATTCATGGTTCCCATCGGGGTTTCCGCAAGACACATTCACCTGACACAGGAACATGTAGAAGCATTGTTCGGACCCGGATATCAGCTTACGAAGAAGAAAGAGCTGATGGGAGGTCAGTTTGCTTCTAATGAGACAGTTACCATTGTGGGACTGAAACTTCGTGCCATTGAGAATGTAAGAATCCTTGGACCGGTGCGTAAAGCTTCACAGGTTGAGGTATCTGCGACAGATGCCATTAAGCTTGGAATGAATGTTCCGGTTCGCGAATCCGGAGACGTTGCAGGAAGTGCACCAATTGCAATCGTAGGTCCAAAAGGAGCCGTTTATCTGAAAGAGGGATGTATCGTGGCAATGCGCCATATACATATGTCTCCGAAAGATGCACAGGCTGCAGGTGTGAAGGACGGCGATATCGTATCAGTAAAGGCAGATAATGAGAGAGGAACCATCTTCAATCAGGTCAAGATTCGTGTAGACGACAGCTTTACACTGGAAATGCATATTGATACAGATGAAGCAAATGCAGCAAAGATTGCTACAGGCACTACCGTAACAATAATTAAATAATATCGGGGGCCAAAGGTCAAAAAGCCGTTCGTGCCTGCACGATAAGGTTTTTGAACAGAAACCCTTAAGCGTTAATTGGGGACAGAAGTATTTGCCCCCAATATTATTATCAGAAACAATTTGGAGGCTCATATGATCGTAGGCAAAGTTGTAGGAAGTGTGGTATCCACACGAAAGAGTGAGAAGCTGATTGGAAGTAAATTTATGATTATCGAGCCTGTGCATCATATGAAAGGCGACCTGAGCCAGCTGGTTGCGATCGATATGATTGGAGCCGGAGTTGGTGAATATGTATTGGTGGCACAGGGAAGCGCAGCAAGAATAGGCTGCGGCGTAGAAACAGCACCGGTAGATGCCGCAATTGTCGGTATTATTGATGACGGTGCAGGATTGGAGTAACGCCATGGAAATCAAAGAATTACAGGATATTATACAGCAGAATGGTGTGGTAGGTGCCGGTGGAGCCGGATTTCCTACTTATATGAAGCTTACAGACAAGGCTAATACCATTCTTATGAACTGTGCAGAGTGTGAACCATTACTGAAATTACACAGACAGTTATTGGAAAAACACGCATATGAAATTATGAAAACATTCCATATGATCCAGGAGACGGTTGGTGCTTCTGAAGCAATTATTGGAATTAAGAAGTCTTATGTACAGACAATTCATGCATTAAATCAGCATATTGAAGAATTTCCTGGCATGAGGCTGCATCTTCTGGACGAAGTTTATCCGATGGGAGATGAGGTTGTACTTATTTATGAGGCAACCGGAAGAGTAGTACGGCCGGGAGGACTGCCGATCGAGCAGGGAGTAGCCGTATTTAACGTTGAAACTGTATACAATGTATATCGTGCTGTGGAAGAGAAGCAGCCTGTTACAGACAAATATGTATCTGTTGTTGCAGAAGTAAGTGATCCTGTTACAGTGAGAGTTCCCCTGGGATGTACTCTGGAGGAAGTGGTAGCACAGGCAGGCAGCACAACAGTGAAGGATCCTGTCTATTTCGTAGGCGGCCCGATGATGGGGCGTATCGGAAATGGTTCAGATCCGGTGACAAAGACAACAAATGCGATTTTGGTCCTTCCAAAAGACCATCTTATTGTAGCGAAGAAGCAGCGGACTTCTTCCATAGATTTAAAACGTGCAGCATCTATCTGCTGCCAGTGCAATACCTGTACAGATTTATGTCCGAGACATAATCTGGGACATCCGATCGATCCGGCGAAATTTATGAGAGCTGCATCAAATAATGATTTCAGAGACCTGAATCCATATATAGATGCTTCTTTCTGCAGTTCCTGCGGTGTATGTGAGATGTACTCATGTCCGCAGAGTCTTGCACCGAGAAGTCTTCTCGCAGATATGAAGGGCGGTCTGAGAAAAGCAGGTATCCGTCCTCCGCAGGGTGTACAGCCGAAACCGGTACAGGAATCCAGAGAATACCGTAAGGTTCCGGAAGAACGCCTGATGGCGCGACTTGGTCTTACGAGATATGACAAGGATGCTCCTCTGAAAGAAGAACTTGTACAGGTTAAGAAAGTAAGGATATTATTGAGCCAGCACATCGGAGCACCTGCACAGGCAGTGGTCAAAGCCGGTGATGAGGTAACAAGAGGGCAGATGATCGCACAGCCGGCACAGGGCTTAAGCGTTGGTATTCATGCTTCTGTCAGCGGTAAAGTAACAGAAGTAACAGACCGTTACATTATTATTGCAGTAAAGTAGAAAGGACGTGCACAAAATGAGTAAAGCAATCGGAATGATTGAATTTAAAACCACATCTACAGGCGTTACTGCAGCAGATGCTATGGTAAAAACATCTGAGGTAGAGATCGTCGAGGCACAGACCGTATGTCCTGGTAAATATATTGCAATTATTACCGGTGACTTAAGTGCGGTAAAGGCCGCCGTTGATACGGCAGTAACTACATATGAGGATAAATGTATTGACAGCTTTGTGCTGGGCAATCCGCATGAATCCATTTTCCCGGCAATTTACGGAACTACTCAGGTAGAAGATATCAGTGCGCTGGGAATTCTTGAAACTTATGATGCAGCTTCCATTATCGAAGCAGCAGACCAGGCAGCTAAGACTGCGATCGTAGATCTGATAGAACTTCGTATTGCCAAAGGTATGTGCGGAAAATCATATATGATGATCACCGGTGAAGTTTCTGCGGTAGAGGCTTCCATTGACAGGGCAAAAGAACTTGTAGCTGCCAAGGGTATGTACCTGGATTCTTCCGTTATCGCACATCCTGACAGAAGAATGATCGACAGTATTTTATAATATCCGGGGTAAGAAGTTTCTGACCCTGACACTCATAAAAAATTTCTCAAAAAAAGGGGGCAAAGATATGCTTGCACTGGAGAGAAGAAATCTGATTCTCGAAAAATTACAGGCAGAAAAGCGGGTGGTGGTCAGCGAGCTGAGCCAGCTTTATGATGTCTCTGAAGAGACCATACGCCGTGATCTGGATAAACTTGAAAAGGAGGACTTGCGATAAAAAGTTATGGCGGTGCTGTGATCAATGAGGATGTAAGCATTGATTTGCCTTTTAATGTACGTAAGAACCAGAATGTTACAGGAAAGCAGAAAATGGCTGAACTTGCAGCTTCCCTTGTGAAAGACGGAGATCATATTTTCCTGGATGCGAGTACTACGGCAGTTTTTGTGGCGAAAGCATTAAAGGAAAAAGAACGTCTTACCGTAATTACCAATTCCATGGAAATACTTCTGGAGTTAGCTGATGTATCCGGGTGGAACATTATCTCCACCGGAGGCGTAATGAAAGAAGGATATCTGGCTTTTCTTGGATCAAAGACAGATGAATCCATACGTTCTTATTATGTAGATAAGGTTATCTTTTCGTGTAAGGCACTGGATCTGGAATGGGGGATTATGGAATCTCAGGAAGCTTTTGGCTCTACCAAGAGAGCGATGATCGGTTCCGGACGAAAGAAAATTCTGGTTGTTGACAGTTCTAAATTTGATCAGACAGCGTTTTCCGTAGCAGGAAGCATGAAAGAAGTAGATATTATAGTGACGGACAAAGAACCGACAGAACGTTGGAAGAAGCACTTTGAGAAATTTAATGTAAAATGCCTGTATCCTGTCTGATAAAGAAAATAGGAGTATGATACAATGAATACTTTTGAGATGAAAACCGCGATCCATTTTGGGGATAACGCATTAGACAGATTAAAGAGATCCCGTATAAAAGGGTTCTCATTATAACAGATCCATTTGTGGTACAAGTAAAATGATCAATCTGATCACTGCTCCTTTAAACAGTGCAGGTATTGAATACGATATTTTCCATGACGTTGTGCCGGATGCACCTGTGGACAAGATTGCAGAAGGGGTAAAGAAGTTCCTGGAATATCAGCCGGAAGCAGTTGTTGCAGTCGGTGGTGGTTCTGCGATTGATTCTTCCAAGGCAATCAGAGAATTTGCACTGAAGATCAACAATTACGGAAAAGTAGGTCTGATCGCAATTCCGACGACAAGTGGTACCGGATCAGAAGTTACTTCTTTTGCAGTAGTAAACGATACTGCAGCACATGTAAAATATCCGCTGATCTCAGAGAGCCTTACAGCAGATGAAGCAATTCTGGATGCAGAACTTGTAAGGAGTGTTCCGCCGGCCATCACAGCGGATACTGGTATGGACGTGTTTACACATGCGCTGGAATCATACGTAAGTACTGCACATAATGAATTCTCTTCTGCACTTGCGGAGAAAGCCATTGAAATTTGCGGAGTATTCCTGCTGAGAGCATATCTGGATGGCAGTGATATGCATGCGCGTAAAAAAATGCATGTAGCTTCCTGTCTGGCTGGTTTATCCTTTAATACAGCAGGTCTTGGAATCACTCACAGCATGGCTCATCAGCTGGGAGCAATGTTCCATATTCCGCATGGAAGGGCAAATGCTATGCTGCTTCCGCATATCGTAGAATTTAATTCTGATATCAATAAGCACAGTAAGAGCCAGAAAGAGTATCTTCCGGCTGTAAAGAGATACGCCAATGTTGCGCACATTCTCGGACTGAGCAATTATAATAAAGTAATGACGGTCCGTTCTCTGGTAAACTGGATTCAGTTTATGCAGAAAGAGATGAATATTCCGCTGACGATTCAGGAACTGGGAACAATTGCACCGGAAGAATATTTTGCAGCAATTGACAAGATGGCAGACGCAGCACTTGCAGATGCCTGCACAGTGAATAATCCGAGAGTTCCGACTAAAGAAGATATTATAAAGATTTATACGAAATTATGGTCATTCTGAAAATGAAGACAATAATTTCCGGCAGATGCTGACTGCCGCTGAAATCAGATACAGGAGATGGAGAAGAGATGAGTATTTATACAAAAAGAGGAGACAGAGGAATTACAGATATGGCTCATGCCGGTAATATTTCCAAGTCTGATGACCGTATCCGCCTTATGGGTGAGGCTGATGAACTGAATAGTCATATTGAACTTGTAAAAAGTATGCTCCGTCAGTCAGAAATACTTCAGCTTCTTGAACGTATTCAAAAGAATCTTGATCTGATCGCAGCGGGAGTCAGTAACCCATATGATCGTGACTGTAAAGTCAGTGAAAAGGAAACAGCAGTGTTGGAGGCGGAAACAGATAAAATGGAAGCACTGTGCGAAAAGCCTGTTCCGGAGAAGCTTACAGGAAAGAGCCGACTGGCTGCAGAGATAGATATTGCACGTACTGTTGCCAGAAGAACAGAGCGCTGCCTTGCACAGGTCAGCGTGAAGTTTGGCGCAGATACAGAGAGTAAGAGATTTCTTAACCGCCTTTCGGATTATCTGTATATTTTGGCGAGATATATAGAGTATTACTCTGATCTTTCAGTGGAACTGTCTGATGATCATGCGGGTGCATTGGCGAAAACGTCTGATAATAATACAGAGGCATTGCCGGAACCGTCCGACAGTAATACAGATGTATTAAAAAAGACGGCAGATATCAATGAAGCCGTCATCCAGGAGGTTCTTAAACGAATGGGAATTCAGAGCAGGATAACATTGGATACAGCGAAGAAACTGATCGAGAGACTGGAGCAGGAAGCTGTGCGCAGAGGGCAGCGTGCGGTAATCGCGGTCTGCAATCCGGAAGGAAATCCGGTTGCGGTCCATGTGATGGATGGAGCATTCCTGTAAGCTTCGATGTAGGCAAATGAAGAAAGCCTATACTGCAGTGGCGGTGAAGATGTCTACAATGGAACTTTCAAAGATCGCACAGCCAGGAGGAACCTTTTATGGCGTTGACAAGCTGGATGGTGGAAAAATCGTTATTTTCGGCGGCGGCATTCCGCTGAAGTCCGGAAATACAATTATCGGTGGACTTGGAATCAGCGGCGGTACAGGAGAAGAAGACCATAGTCTGGCAGAGTATGGTCAGTCTGTGTTAAATGAAATATTGTAAGATGGATGATAACTATTTGGCAGTCTGCTGTTGAAGGCACCAGACAGTTGCGAAGGAGTATTAAAAAGATCAGAACAGTTTTGAAGAGAGCTGTTCTGATCTTTTTGCGATGTACTGATTTATCTTCGCTTATATTTCCCGGGGGTCATGCCTTTGTATTTCTTAAAAGTACGTATAAAATAACTCAGATCATTAAATCCGTTTCTGTAAGCAATTTCTGTGATTGAATCATCAGTAGCCGCCAGTTGTAAACAGGCTTCTTCAATTCTCTGTCTGTTCAGATAATCCACAGGAGTCTGATGGGTCATTTCCGAAAAGAACCTGCAGAAATATTTCGGTGACATAGAGACAGAAGCAGACAGTTCCTGAAGTGTGATAGGATTGGCATAATTTTTTCAATAAATTCCAGAACCTGCTTCAACTGTAAAATACGTTTATAGTCTCTGCGCGTTCTGGTAGGATTTTCGATAAAGTAATGATTACTGAAAACCAAACCAAAAAAGTGGTAAAATTGTCCAAATACAGTCAGCTCATATCCAGTATATTTTTCATACATGGCATCAAACAGAACAGAAATACAGTTCAGAATCTGTGGATGCTCATCTGAAAAATGTGGAAAAAAGCATTGTTTCCTGATGCAGGATTTTCTGGATATATTCTCCGCATACAGGATTGTTTTTCAAAAAAAGTGTTCATATCAAAAACAATGCACTGATATACACAATCATGGGGAATTCCTGAATGAAGGATTCCGCTATGTACAAAAATGACATCATTCTTAACTGCTGTAAAAACTTTTTTTCGCTAAAGTGACAGTAAGAGAACCTTCCAGAATACGAATTATTTCATATTCCACATGCCAGTGATAAGACATGACATATCTGGGATGTGTATGTATCGATGTGATGAAACTCAAATGGAAACTCATAAGTGCCTCTTGGACGGTCTTCATTATGGTTTAAATCATGCAAAAGAACTTTCCTCCTTACAAAATTTTACAGAAATTTTATGATTAAAACAGAAAAAGTGAATATTGTACTGTTTTTTGCTATTATAACACAAGTAATTTTCTGAATGCAATTATATAATAGATATCAGTAACAAAGTTGAGTGGTCAGGCTGCTGTGAACGGAGTGAACAGTGGTTATCGGGCTACTTGGCACAACAGGTGTAGAGGTTATTATTTTTGTTATATTTGCAGTCAGAAGATGCTGCGAAAAGTGAAAATGTAATCTTGGGGGTTAGAGCGTGTCTGAAAAATCATTCCCGCAATCTGCACGCCCCACTTTGCGGGATATTTCACCCGAATTCAGTTGCCGTAGCCCGCTACGGCGCCCTCATCCGGGCAAAATATCCCACAAATTGT
>ENA-OQOA01000517-OQOA01000517.1-human-gut-metagenome-genome-assembly--contig:-NODE-517-length-16355-cov-3.038021_pt1 | contig 16355 bp, 31 predicted proteins | sample MGYA00242633_ERZ504888 | MGnify/ENA primary metagenome ERZ504888 (study PRJEB26092, sample SAMD00036372) | human gut metagenome | host: Homo sapiens | study: EMG produced TPA metagenomics assembly of... | reverse complement strand
TTAGGTTTCTTATATTTATTTTTATATGTGCTATTTATTTTTATAGGTGCAGCTGCAAACTGTCTGACGATTCTTTTTAAATGTATTTTGTTTTCCAGTATCCGGAAGAAGCTGTACATCTGATCCATACTGTTCTTTTTTGCTTCTTCCTAGCTTTCCTTGCTGACATATCAGCTAATTCCTTTTTTGCTCTCATATTTTTCCTTGCATCTTTAGCTGACTCGGATACACCGTATTCTTTTTCAAATAACCTGATGCTACATTCTGATACATTGTATTTCGCTGATGTTTCTGCAAGCGTATGGCCTGACATTCTGTATGTGATGATTTCAACCTTGTCAGAAACATCAAACCTTGAAATCCTGTTTCTTACTGGAAGTTTCTTTTTCCAGTTAAGGATTGTCGTTTCTGTTACGCCGTATTTTTTAGCAGTCTCTTTTAAAGTTAATTCTCCGCTAGAAAATTTGTTCACAGCTTCTTGGCGTTGCTCGTTTGTAAACCTTTTCCCCACTTTTATACCTCACCTTCCAATATTTTTTTGATCATCTCGTTGTTTCTCTGTTCGTATATATGGTCCCTGACACTTTCCTCAGGAAACTGCACACTATATGAACATTCTTTTATCCGACTTGAAATTCGTTCATTGTACTGAACTTCATTCTCTGTATAATTACTTGTATAAATCGTTACCAGTTTGTTTATGTATCTGTAATTAACGATCTGGTAAAATTTATCATTAATCCAAGCGCTGTTTTTTTCTGCTCCGAAATCATCTATGATCAGAATTTCTACATCTTTCAGATCAGCCAACAAATCTCTTTCACTTATTTTGCTGTCTTGGTCCCATGTTTTTTTGATCTGTTCTATGATTTCACTTGAAGTTGCAAATTTTTACTCTGTGGCCATCAGCCAAAAACTGATTTGCCATACTTGCAGCCATTCTTGTTTTTCCAGAACCTTTTGTTTTTGAATAGATGTACAATCCAACTCCCTTTCCTTGAAACGTCTGGAAGTTGTCAATATAATTTTTGATAATCTTGCAAGCAATCCTGACCAATTTCTTATTTTTTCTTCCTTATAACAAGCAATATTAAAATCAGCTAATTTTAAGTTTCTAAATGGTTCAGGTACATTTGCAAATTTCAATCTATTGTGATTGATCTGTTCTTGTCTGCATTTGCACTCTCTAAACACTGTTTCTCCGTCTTTTTCAACAGGAATCCAGCCAGTACCGTTGCATAGCGGACATACATCAGAATCCTTTGAAATCTGTGTCGGCTGCCCCAAGTTCGATTGCTTTTTCAGCGAATGAAGATTTTCTATGATCTTCTCCATTCCTTCCATATTTATCACCCTTCCTGTTTGTGTAGTTTCCGTCTAAGATTTTCGCTAAATTTGTGTCGTTGCATATCCAATCAAAGTTTGCACACCAATTTCTATTGTTTTTCCTTTAAGAAAATCAGATTCTTCCACCAGTTCAAATGCCTTTTCAAAATCTTCATATGTATAACCGGCGTTAAATCTTGCTCTGATCGTGTCTTTTCTTCTCTTGGACAATCTAGTAACCCTTGAATACGATTTACAAATTTCATTGTATTTATCAACGATTCTTGCGTAATCAATTCGTTCTCTTGCCGTTTCTTTCTTTGGCTTATATTCTTCAACATCTGCTTTTTCTTCTTTTGATTTGTATTCCGTATTTGATGATTGACACACATAGTTTTGAACATCCATCATATAGACAGCTCCTGCGCTTAACATTTCAATCAGCCCTAACTTCACAAGATGTTTCAATGCTTCTTTTACCACTTCAACACAATGCCCTGTTAAAGTCGCAATCATGTCTACATTGTATGGAATCATGCCATTTAATGCCAATCTTTCACTCTTCTTTAAGCTGATAAGATACATTTTCATAAGAATATTAGAATACAAATATCCGTCTTCCTGAGATTCTAAGATTTTAAATTCTTCTGTGTCTAAAAAATCTTTCAATCTCAGATAATAATATTTTTTATCAGACATAAGATTACCTCTATTTAATTTTCATTTGATTTTAGGTGGGCTGACGTGCCCGTGTATCATTTGTAGAAATGCTATTCAGAAAGTAGTTCTTCGATTTTTTCTGCTGCCTTTTCTGGTCTGCAAAACAAAAACTCTACTCCATATTTTTTATTCATTGTGTTCATGATCTGCTTTAATTGAGACGGCTTGCATGGTTCCTTTGGTGGCTTTTCTCCTTTATTCTCGCAACGTCTCTTGTTTACGAAATAACGTTTCCAACAACTCTCATTCTTCCATCTTCCAAACGTATCAATACTAGTAACACCGTCTTTATTCTCAACGAGAATATACAGCTTAATACCATTATTGCTTGCCAAAAAGCAAGAATCTGAAAATCTCTTATGTGACTTCACTAAACACTGGTACAATTCTTGACAATCTTTTTTTGTATCAACAGATTTATCAATGCAGCCGATCAAGTCCATTTTTTTTAGCTTGTCCCCACGTCTTTCGATAACTTCCTGAATTTCTGGTGTTATCTCTATGTAATCTCCTACTGGACATGGAATATCAACAAGCTTATGACCGCGATCTTTTAACATGTTGTGTTTTAAGATTATGTTTTCCTGCTTTTTGCGCTTTGTCTACTCCAATAATCATGTATCATTCGTCCTTTCTACCTATATTTTACCATCATCCATCATCGAATCTTTTGTGATACTGTGATGCATCACCACTTTTTATTAGATAAAATACAGATTCCATTCATTATCTTTTTAATTCTTTTTCTGTCTCAACATTTTTAATATAAATCTTAAGTGTTAAAACAAAAATCACTATAGGAATCATTCCATACAATCCAATTCCTAACCAAACTAACCAAAACATATTATTTCCTTTCTCATAACTTTACTTCTCTATACAATTCCATCTCAACTCTATTCTTCTCATATCCATTGCATCATAACACTTATCTACGCATTGCTATTCCCTAACTGCTCTATACCTTTCCTTGTCATCACATCTCTGCTCATATCGTCACTTATCCACGCCATGCCATTTCCAAGCAAAACCTTTCCTCGCTATTCCGTTTCATATCATATCTTTCTTTTTCAACACTAATCAAAACGGTATGTAATTTAGATTTACACATAATGATCTTTTAGCAATGTTAACTTCAATGTCATTTCCTGTGATATTTTTGTTTGATTTAGAATCATTTGTTCATCGGCTGCTGCATCACTTAAGTGACAAATCGTTACTGTTTTTAATGCATCTGTCATATTCTGTTTCAAAACCTTTTCTTTGAATGTCTCAAAAGATAAATGTCCTTTGAGTCGATGTTCAAAGTTTGCTGCCGATTTATCAACAAATTCCTCACAGTAATTAACTTCACATAGAAGATGATTGATTTTCGCCGATCTAAAAGATAGTGTAGGGTATTCAAAATCCGTCATGTATACCAGACTTCCCATGTCCTTGTGTTGTATAAAATATCCAAAGTTTGGACACGGTATGATTTCCCCAGTATCTTTGTCTTTTGTTGTGTGTGGCAGATAGAACGGAATCACATTGAAACTTCCACACTCAAACGGCTTTCTTCTTTTTTTCCTATCATTCCACCAATTCCAAGATCAAAATATTCTATTGGATCATATGCTCCAAAATGTTCTACTGTCTCATTATTGCTATATATTTCTATTCCATTCTTAGTAAGATTTTTATATGATTTTGCATGATCTCCGTGGATATGCGTCAATAAACACCCTGCCACATCTGCTATCCTATAATTAATTCCCCTTAGAATGTCTTTAAATTTACATCCGCAGTCAAGCAATAAGATTTCTCCATCTCCACTCATTAATGCATAACAATTGCCATACTGACTTCCTGTGTTAATTACTTTTAGCCACATTGACATTTCTGAATATTTCCTTTCTTAAGTCCACTGGATTTCTTCTTGCATAATACAATCTCTTAGAAGCCTGAATATCCTTTGCTGCCTTGTCGCATCTAAAATCTTTACAGATCATCGGTCTAACTTCGTAAATTGTACAAATCTTTCTGACATCATCTCTAAATGGACATGTCATATCCACAAATTTACCTACGATTGGTGGTTTATGCACATTTTCTTTGATATTGTGTTCTTTCACATATCTTTTGATCCTGTTAACTTCTCCAAGTGATAACGGAAGAAGGTTGGCGCAGCACTTACCGCACTGCGAACACTCTCCGTTTTTTGTGTAATCTGTTACTGTTGCTAAATCGTCTTTCATTTCTTCAAGAGTACCAACCATTTTCCACCTCTACATATCAAATTTGATGTTTTCCCACTTTTTGTAAGCGTCCATGTACAACTCTCTCTTGTCTCCGTTGAATGTCATTTCATAGTACATACCGTCTAATAACGTTGTACTCAGTAACGCTTTATGATTCTGTAATGTCTTAGCATACCCGACAACGTATACATCGTTGATCGTAAGATGTTTCTGATCTGTCTTATCAATATGATCATTCACATAATCTGCAATCTTGGCTTTGCATACCGCTAAAAATTCTCTGCTTTCCATTTTCTTCTCCTTTATTCGTTATATGGTTCATATGTTTTTTGAAAATATCAGGTTTACATGGATAGAACTCACCATTAACACCCTTAATTATGTAGTCTCCGTCTGATACAGTCATAACACCTTCAAGAGTTTGAATCGCAAGAAAGTCAACCATTGAAAGTTTTCCTTCTTCTAAATTACTTGCATCCATGCTTTCAAAATGCAATTTATCAAGTTGTTCTTTCATAAATTCTTTTACTTCTTCGATGTTATTTCCATTATATTTAACAGCTTCTACCACAACAGGTTTCTTTACATATTTACTCATATATCAACTCCTAATCTACAAACATCCAATCTTCTGCTAACATATCAGCCTGTGATGCTAACCACCCCATTTGTACACCAGACGTTCCTACAAATGCCACTGCTTTATTTCCAATGGCTTCATGATCGCAATTAACAATTGTTTTGTCTGCTGTCTTATATGAAATTCCTGTTGCTAACTGGATATACTGATTCTTTCCGTTCCATCCTTTTCTTTTGACTTTAAGTCCACGTTTCACGTACTTAATCGCATCTCCGAATCCAAATGTAGCTTCTCCGCCTAAAACTGGACAATTCGTTTCATCTGCGATTAGCCATTCATCAGACAAAATGTTAGAAAGTGTATATTCAACCCTCTGCGTCTCTCTAATATCAAGTAAATCTCCCTGTCCTTTGTCAGTATCTTTTGGTCTGCACTGCATCATAATTGATTGCTTTTCTGCATCCCAGAACCAATATCCGCCCCAAGATGGAAGTTTGACTTTTGCTCCTGCTTTCATTGCTTTAAATGCTTCTGAAAACGTCATGCCAATTTCTTCTACAACAAGCTGTACTGTGTAATCATCTTTATGCACGATTCCATGTTCTCCATCTGCGATAGATACGATCAGCTCTCCATCTTTTGTAATATTTACCTCTTCAAATTTTTTACCATTAATTACCATGTTTGTTATTCTCCTTTATAAATTCTTTGTATTGCTTTGTATATTCGTATGAATCTTTAAAGATATTACAAATACCGCTATACATTTTTGGTTCAAATTGATTGATTACATTAAGCTCATTCTGATAATTTCTACCAAACGGACACCCACAACAGCCTGTCCTCTTTAATCCGTATCGTTCATAGCAATCTGAATGTGTAATATTAAAATATGCACAATATTCTGATTTGTCGCTATCTAAATACCAGAAAATTGGTCTGTATTGATCACACTGCCCGACTTTTTCATCAAAACAACTTTTATATCTTGACGCTCTTATTCCGCCTTCGGCTTTTTCGAACACCTATAATACTTAGATTGTATCCGTTATCTTTTATTGCTTTATGAGACACGTCTTTCTTAGCATAGTTGCAGCACTTCCCAGAAATCTTAAATTTCGGTGGATTTTGGATTATAAATTCTTTTAAAAATCTGTTGTAATTAATATTGAAACTACTCAATCTTTTACCGTTATTTAATGTCCCGCGTGAGTTGCACCACCACATAAGAGCGGATTTACATTTTGGATACTTCTTGTATAAAGCATCAAATGATTCATCTTCCCACTGAAATCCGTGACTTTGCAATCTATACATCATTTCGCTTACATACTTAGACATAAATGGTTGTCCATATATCTTGCACGATAACGGAATTGCTTTGATTGCTTTTTGTCGGATAATTTCAATACCATATTTACTTTCAAGATATTTTAGATGATCTTTAGTTGCTTGATATTCTAAACCGGTATCAAACCACACGTAATCAACCTTGTTATGTATGTCACATTTCCAGATAATGTCTAGCATCACATCACTGTCAGCTCCGCCAGAAATTGAGCATAAAAATCTTTTTATAATCAGTTCTGTTTATAATTGACCATGCCCGAATCATGTTGTCACAAATTGTCTTGTTTGCAGGGCATGTGTCTAATAATTCATCAATATTCTTAGGTTTCTTAACCAAATGTACTTCCTCACGAAAAATTTATTTCGTTTCTCGTGAGGTAAAGCCATACTTGGTGAGTGTCTTTTTACATCACTATCACATTACTTTTTCGATACAATCTAACCAACGATCCGTTGAATCATATCTTCGTGAAAACCTTTATATCCTAAAGGTAATTAGCACAGATGGTTGAAGCCTAACCAATCGGCAGCACAGCGTCTCCGATATATTGCATATCCAATATTTTGCAATCTTTCATTGGATGATCTGGATTCTCATTGTTGTAATCCTGAACAAACATATCTAACCAAAAATCAGAATACTCATTATCGTCTTTTGAATTGAATACTGCATATCTGTATACATTTTTATAATTTTCCTTTTTCTGTAAAAATATTTCCAGTTTAATTTCATAAATTGGTAATTCTATTCTTGTTTTAATGAAATTCTTTGGATGAGTATTCTTGAGTTTGGCTCTTAATTCTTCATCGAATACTTCAACTGTATCGACTCCGGATCGAATACTGCACTCATCAAAAAATCGGTTAGGATGCACTGCTTTTCACCACCTTCCTATTATCAAAACTTACTGCTACCAGAAGAATAATATTTTATTCATCTTCCTGAACCATGAAATCCGGCAGATCAGCTTCTGTTACTTCTTCTGCAATATCATCTGCACTTTTGACTTCTTCTACAGCTTCTTCTGTATCCTGAATACCTTCAACAACAAACTCTTCCTGATTAGAACCTGTCTCTAAATCTTTTCTTACGTCAGCTTCAATTACTGACTCTTCTGGAATTTCCTCTGTTCTTTCATCAGCTTCCTGAACGAATGCATCTCCATGAGTATTGATAATCTGCTTTAATGCACGATTCATGACTGTTTTCTTTGCCATCTGATCTGTAAACTTGGCATGTACTCCTGAACCTTCTTTGTATCCATATCCCTGTTTCCAAGCCTGCTTAATCTGGTTAATGTTCATTACTTCTAAGATTTTTTGTCCGTCATTCATCGTAAGAACTGCGTAAGCACCAACAATCTTGTCGTTGTTAATGTTGTTAAAGTCCTGAGTATGTTCTTTGAGAACTTTTTCTCCATCTACAATTGCGTACTCGAAATGATCTCCTTCGTAAATGACTTCTGAACTGATTTTTTCTAATCCATATCTTCTTGCAATTGTTACGTTTCCAAAGTATGATCTCTGGAATAAGCATTTCTTACCATAAGCAATAAAGTATCCCTGTTTCTTCTGCACAGATAAACCAAGAGTTGCCATATCCATTAAGGAGTTTGCGACACTTGCCTGTGTGCAAGATTCTAAAATTGGCTTATTATTTCTGTCTGTAGTTTCTTTTAATACCAGATATGCCCCTGTCAGTGCATTTGCTAAATTGTAGTCTTTTGGAAAAGACATTCCATATTTACACTTTTCATTAAGTTGTGTTGTTAACCCATCAATGAACGCATTGTTAATAACTGCCGCTGCCTGAGTTTTTCCCTGTTCCTGAATTTCTGTTTTTGTTGCCATTTTTACCAACCTTTCTATGTAAAATTTAATTGTTACTTTCTAATTTTCAATACATCAATTAATCTTCCTTGTTACCGCCAATCACTTTCCTTTTTTGTCAAGCTTCTCCCACACAAAGCGACCTTTTCCACTGTTATGCCACTGACCGATTCCGTTTAATTTTCCGTAATCAAGCCACATTTCCACGTTGTCCATGAGATTGTCAACCATTGACATTACTGTAAATTCAATAACTGTACCTTCTGGACAGCTATCACTATTTGCAAGTGCAACTCTTTCTCCTTGTGGTGTCTGCGCTCTTAATGGTCTCTGGCAGTTTCCCATTTCTTTTCCTTCTGGAATCTGTAGCAGAATCTTTCGTTCATTGACGAAGATCAGATTGTCAATCTTTGTTTTGTACGCTGCAAGTTTCTTGACATAGTTGAATGCTTTTGCTGCGTTCTTGAAAATCCTTTGATCTGGTAATCATAGATAAATGGATTACCATTTTCATCTTTAGGAAATACAGTCTTTCCTTTTCTATAACTCCTTCAACACCAATTGCTTCAATCTCTTCTTTTTACTGATCGCATCAGGTGCCTTGCTTGCAATGTACTCTGCATGTAATTCCTTATCATTACTTGCTGTTCCTAAAATTTCCTCAATAAATGTTAATCTTACTTTCATTTCTTTCATTGTTTCTTCTCCTTCTTTAATGTGTTTTATTCTGTGCTATGCTCTTATGTTCCAAACGTTCCGAACTTAGCTATTCCATCACAACGCTGTACTTATCTTCACTGAGCTTTTCCTCATCCTTTCAGTTCAAATCTAATCCCATCTAAACTATTCCATTTCGCAGCACCTCGAATCTTTTCCGTTCCATTTCGATTCATTTCATTTCCATGCCATTCCAAAGCTTCTCTAAGCTTATCATTGCTTTTCCTTCACATTGCACAACAAATCGTGTCGTCTCTTTACGATTCCAATTCGGTGCCTGACAATTCCATGCTGTTCCTTTTCTCTTCGCATCTTAACTTTTCCTTTGCTTTGCTTTGGAAGACAATTATCGCATCATAGTTTTGATACCTCTAAATCATTGTCGCTTCTGATCAATAAGATTAATTGCTGTTCAAATTCTGGAATCCTGTCAGAATCAAGACTTTCCGCATCGTCAATAAAGATTGGCAGTCTCACGTCGTTCATCTTCTGGAATCCGCTTACCATATCAGCTTCACATAGAATCTTGTCTCCATGATTCAGCCCGTCCATATAATTAATCCCATGACACATGATCTTACACGTTTCCACTGGATTTCCTTCAATGGTATAATCTAAGAACTGGAAATTAAGATGCTTGAAGTATGGATTGATTTTTTCTGCGATACACTCATTCTTCCTGAGTGAAAACTCTAATAATTCATCAATCTGTCTTTCAAGATCAGCTCCAATCTGTGAAAACGCCTTTAAATCTTCTTCCAGACTGTCGATTCTCTTTTCTTTATCTTTTTTCGCATTTTCCAAACTATGTAACTCAGCTTCAAGTTTCGCAATCTCAGAAAAATATTTTTGTTTTCTTCTGAAAGCTGTTTTCTTTTTCTTTACCGCTGTTCAGCAATCCAATCTTACTTTCAAGATTTTCAATGTTTTTTAAAACTTTGACGTATTCCGTATTTGAAGACATGTCAACTTCTTCTGGCAGATCAGCTAATTTTGCATTGATTGACTCAATTTCTTTTTCGTAATCACAAATTGCTTGCTTATTTTTGAAATTTCTTCTTCAATCAGCTTCTTATCTTCTTTAAAATAATCAACTTTTTGTTTGCACATATTACCATCTTCCGTAATTCTTTTAAGCTTTTTGGCTTTTCCAGATTTCCACACCTCTTCTTTTTCTTTCTCTTTCAGAAGTCTTATTTTTTATTTTCCTCAAATTCTGCTTTTAACTGATCAATCTTATCTTCTGGAAGTCGCTGACCGCACGTTGGGCAGATTACTGTAGCATCATCGAATACCTCTTTTTCAATTTCTGATGATTGATTATCTTGATATTCTTCTTTGAATGTTTTTTATAGTTCTCTCTAGCATTGTTCAGATATTCTTCCCATTGTTTTATCTTCTTTTTATCGTTAGAAAGTTTAAATTCATCCTGTTCTAAAAGACCACGTTTATGTTGAAGATTACATTCCAATTTATCTTCATCAAACCGTAATTTAAAACGTTTTTCCGTCAGTTCTTTGTTTGCTTCATTGTAGATTTCATCTTTCTGACGTTTTAGTTTAGTCAATTCATCCGATGTTGTTTCATATGCTGCAAATGAGTTTGCAAGTGTTTCTTCCTGTTCTTCTACTTTATTAAGTTTGCTTCTTGCTTCGTTTAATTTCTTTTCGATCTCTGTTTTGTTTCCAAAATCAACCTCGCGATTTCTTTCATACGAAATCTTTGTGTTCTGTTCATCAATCTTCTTTTCGTTCATGTTTAGCTCTTTTCTAAGCTTCTTCAAGATTTCATCCGCTGTATGATTCTCAATCATTTTGTATACATTTTCATACTGCGGATTTTCTTCGATGAACTGTCTTAGATCGAAACCTGACATTTTTTCAAGAATCTTTCTCGCATTTGTCGTATTCTTCCTCAAGGCATTTAAAAATACAGTTGGATTACTACAAACAAGTAACGTCTCAGGATCAAAGTTATCTGAGATAAACTCATCAAACTCCTTCTTCTTCTTAGGCACTTCGTCAATCTCATAAGTTGTTTCATTACCTGTGAAGACTTCCTCTTTCGTACCTCGTGGTCTTTTCCACTTCTGCTTTGTGATCTTTTTCAGATCGTATTCTTTACCGTTGATAGAAACTCTTATCTGTCGGATAACGTCTACCTTATCTACTTCTTTGCCGTCCTCTTTTCTTCTAACTCCGTCCGGCATCGTTCCATCTGAAAGTTTTCCTGTCAGTACGTCAAAGTAGGCATCCATGATTGTGGTCTTGCCTTCCTGATTTCTTCCAGAGACTTTTGTATCTCCGTCAAACTTAATTTCTTTGCCCTGAAAACACTTGAAGTTTTCCAACGACATTGCCTTCAATTCTACCTGCTTCATTTTGACCTCCTAATTGTATTCTTAACTCTTCTCTTACAACCTTTCTTACCAGACTTTCCAATTCTTTCTGCTTGTCCTTCTGCCTATTTTCAAGATCATCTTTCAAACGGTAATACATTCTTGAAAGCATTGCTGCGCTTCCTGTAGAGTCATAGCCTATGTATCTTTCCACTTCCTCACAGTTCGTTGATCGTTTGATAACATCGTCATAAGAAAATCTCATTGCACGTTCAACACTTCTTGCATCTGTGTTGTATTTTTCAGCGATCTCTTTATAAACTTTCATCATTGGAATAGCTGTACCTTTTTTGTCAAAAATCAATACTGTTTCTACTGAATACTTAAATCCAAGTAGTCTTGTATTGAAATTAAGGTCTATCATTTTTTGTTCAACATCTCTTCGTTTCAACATTTGACTACCTCTAAGCAACTGCTAGAAATTTCGTAAGCTTCTTTTTCAATTGATTCATTCTTAGAAATCTTTTTTGTATATTTTCTACTCTGAATCCTGCCGATAAGTTTACTTTTTCTCCAACTTCAAGTTTTTTTGCAATCTCAGCAGTATCTCCCCATAAGATGCAAGGGAAATAATAAGAACTCTTATTTCTGTTTACTGCGATAAACATATCTGCAACTTTTCTTCCTGATGGTGTTACCCTTCCTACTGTTGGCTTACAAACTGTTCCTTCAACAACTAGTTTGTTTAAATCTTCTGTCTCTTCTACCTCTTCAACAACATTGGCATTTACAAATAAATCCAAATGTTTTTTCCTGAATTTTCATCTGGTCTGTTTCTTGAAGCAAATACACCAGTAATTTCAACGTATGCTCCCTGTCTTACCGCATTGTTCATACGGTCTTCTGAAACAATAACTGGAACTCTGTCAACAGTTCCGCTTTTTCTTCTCGTATCAATGTACGTTTTGTAGTACATCTTTCCGCCTGATTGGTGGCTATAATCCACTTTTTCTAATGTGCCTTTCAGGTTCACAAAATTTTTATCATTTTTCATCCTTTATTTATCCTTTCTTATTCCGGCAAACAGTAACATTGCACCCGCCACTCCAAGCAAACATGCAACAGGAAGGCTTAACGATTCCCTATCCACAAAACTGCCAACCGTACCAAACATATATAATGTTCCAATTACTATGCACGCCATTTTGAATTTCATCGTTTCACCTCTTTTATCTTTTTCCGGCAAAATATTATGAATCTTATAAGTATTGTTACGAACATTATCTTTTCCAATTTATTCTTACTATTCATATATTCCGCGTGCCTTTTCACAATTTCATCCCATGTGATTTCTGCTTCGTTATCTTTCTTCATATTCCACACCTTTATAACAATCTATAAACTCGTGAACATCTGCCAATTTTTTTCTTGCTAACCCTTTATAGCAGTAAACATTAAATTCTTCCTCGATCTTCTTATAAAGATTTATGTATGTTTTGGCCCTTAGGCTGTTATCTTTATATTTTTCTCCAAGAAGTTGTTTGATGTGTCTTACTGCATGTTCCTGAATTTCTTCTATGTCATATGCAAAGAGTGGCAGTTCGTCTTCTAAGATTTCAACCTTTGTCTCAATCTTTCCGACTCTCTCACTTAACAACACATCTCCCTGTGCTAAAAGCTTTATCTTTTGTTCAATATTGTCTGGCAATTTAACTTGATCTTCATTTTTTAATACTGGAAGAACTTCTCTTACGATCCAAAAATAAAAATCATCATGATCTTTATCTTTGGTTTTCAAGATTGCTTTCATCATATTGAACTCATTTTACGAACAATAATTTATGCATTGTTCCTTTTCTATCTTTGGCACTGATTTTTCTAACGCCAGACTGATTTAATCTGCTATTGATCTGTCCGGAGTTTTATAACTCCAATGCCATATCCAATATCTTGCAAGCAAAAGAACCATTCTCCATCCTGCTTCTCTGCCCTAAGTTCTGTTCCAAACGGACTTTCAAAAACTTCCATGCTATTCCTCCGGTTTCTTTTCTAAGAACTTATTTAAGAAATACATTTGACCTTTGCCAGTAACTTTCGGAGTTTTCACTACCACATTGCATCCGTTACCGTCAATTCTGGTACTCTCTTTCACTTGGAACAATCCCATCTCCATTGCTTCTCTGTGTCGGCATATTTTCTGTTTGCTTCCTTGTGCTTTTATCAAGTATCCATTGTTTCTCATCCACTCAAAGAGTCGATTCTGCCCAGTATCAATGCCATTTTGTTTCAACAATTTAGCAAGATCACCAATTAATATAGATGTTCTGCTTGATGTTACTGCATCAGCGAAAATCTCTTTTGGCTTCATACGTTCATTGTCTTCTAATAAAACTGTATTATCAGCTTTGAGTTTTTCTATTGTTCTGTCTGCCATCTTTAATGCTCTGGCAAAAACCTGTTCCGGCGTATTCCATGCCTTTTCCAGATCAATAAAATATTGTCTGATCTTCTTCCCTTTTTCGCTCCTTGACATTAAGCAAATGTGTTTTGCCATATCTACAGACATTTTATAATCCTGTAAACACTGTTCTCCGCCATACTGATTGCCCTGTACCTTTAGGTACACCCCTATAAAATCTTCGTTTTCTACAAACCCGTGTGAGTTTGCTTCGAACCAAGCAGAAAATCTTTTGCTAATTTCAAGTGCTTTATGTAAATCTCTTGCTGATATTGTAGGCTGTTCTGTTTCATAATTAACAGGAATTAACTTTTCCAATTGATCACCTCCAACTTAAGATTTCTAAAAGTAATCTCTTCGGATCGCTTTATTTTCATCTCTTAGTTTCCTTAATCTCCATTTATCAAACTCTTCCGTATCGAATATGATTGGAGAGTTCTTTTTATATGGATTTATCTTTTGTGCAAAACTCTGATTTGATTCTCTGTATGCCGAATCTAAAAATTCCTCAGGAAATCCCATCTCACAGAGTTCTGATTTTCTCATAACCTTTTTTGCATATTTCATTATTTCTTCCTTTAAGATAAGAAATAATCAACCGTTACTCCTCATCTCCTATTAGTTCATCAACAGTGACCTCTAAGATGCTCGCTACTTTTTCAAATTTGCAACGCTTGGTACACTGTCATTCCATTTAGAAATCAACCCATTTCCAAGTTCTGCTTTTTTCTCAACATAGGTAACTGACAGACCTTTTTCTTTGCAAATCTTTTTAATTTTGTCATAAATATACAATTTCTTGCTCTCCTTTCTTTATTTATTAGAAAATATTCAGTATTTCCATTGACTTTTTGCAGAAAATATTCTAATATTAAATTACCACATAAAATACAGATTTTTTTCTGTGACCGCTTTCTGTTTTACTGAAAGTTTTCTGTGCTATGCTTTTACTATATAGAAAACTTTCTAGTTTGTCAAGCGTTTTTTACAGAAAAGTTTCTGTAGTTTCTTAGAAAGGAGATTCTATGACTATTTATGAGCGAATTGAAAGCCTTAGGAAGTCACAAGGATTATCACAAGGAAAGCTTGAAAAACAACTAGGTTTTTCTAATGGTTCAATTTCAAAATGGAAAAACAGCACTCCAAAAAGTTGAGAGATTACAAAAGCTCGCTGACTTCTTCGGTGTGTCTGTTGAATACTTGATGACAGGAAAGGAGGATGAGCAAAAAGAGAAAGATAACACTGACGATCTCAAACAAAAATACGAGGAGCTTGAAGAACTTTTAAGAAGTGACTCAATGAAACCTGTTCGTTATGACGGTAAACCTGTCAATGATGATACGATAGATTTATTGCTAAAACAGATTGAGATTTCACTTGCAATGCTAAAAAAATAAACAGGAGGGTTATGTATGAGAAAAAATCAAATCAAAAATACAGTAAATGATTTGATTGAAACATACGGTACGAGAAATCCATATTTACTTGCTAGTTACCTTGACGTAACAATCCAGTATGGAGACTTAGGGGAACTGCAAGGATGCTACATGAAAATATGGGATAAGAAATTTATTTATATCAACGATAGAATCGAGGATGATAAGCTAAGAGATACTGTTGTCGCTCATGAATTGGCACATAGTATTATGCACAATGAAGATTATTATTTTTTCAGTTATGGTAAACAGTTCCAATCAAACAAAACTGAAATTGAAGCTCACACATTCGCAGCGGAGCTTTTGATACCAGATGAAACGATTATTGAACATCCGGGATATACTCTCGATCAATTATCGTCATTGACTGGATATGCTGAGAGACTAGTCAGCTTCAAGAGACTTTAATTTTTTTATTTGTCAATTGTTTGTTATACACCGTAAAGGAGGGGTATTATGAAAAAAGCCTGCAAATTATTAACTGTGTTTTTACTTGCTGTCACACTTGGTGTTTTTGGAAATTTAGAATCAGTTAATGCAAAGTCAAAAATCAAAATTTCCAACTCAAAAATCACACTTACTGTCGGGCAGTCTAAAACATTAAAGGTAAAAGGAACAAAGAAAAAGCCTAAATGGTCTAGCAGTAAAAAATCTGTAGCAACAGTATCTAAGAAGGGAAAAGTTGTTGCTAAGAAAACAGGAAGCGCGACTATCACAGCTAAGATTGGAAAGAAAAAATATAAATGTAAAGTTAAAGTTAGTCAAAAAAACAACGTTAATTCAACCAACAGAAGTCCATATTTAAAAAAATCAAGGAGATTTCGGAACTGGTAATTTTTATATTTACTTAGCATCTGGAACATCCGAAAACGGTAAAATCCCAGTCTTGTTAATTAATAAAGGTACTCCTTTTGGATATGTTGATTACTATATAACTGACTTGACAGAAGAAACTCCTGTAAAAATTTACATTGACGGTAAAAAAGTAGACGAAACATACGTAAATTATGGTGCTCAAGCTTCTCTTATGGTTACCGGTAATCAGATAAAAATCTGGAACTCATTATGTTGAAGCTGTGCAATACAAAACGGAAATATTAGCTTTTATAGATTAGCTAAATACAAAGTTACAATAAAATAACAAAAAAGACCGCACAGCTCAGCCCAAGCGTGCGATCTCCCAAAAGTCTTGATTTTGATACTTTTGTACAGCCATACTTATTGTATCATTATCAAGTCAGCTATGCAAGTCGTAAATTTTAACCATTTTGCGTTTTATGCAAATTCCAATTTTAGGAATTGCGTAGCTGTTATTTTTATACCTATTTTTTTAGAATTAAGGAGTGATACAATGGCAAC
>ENA-OQOA01000513-OQOA01000513.1-human-gut-metagenome-genome-assembly--contig:-NODE-513-length-16392-cov-6.651460_pt1 | contig 16392 bp, 20 predicted proteins | sample MGYA00242633_ERZ504888 | MGnify/ENA primary metagenome ERZ504888 (study PRJEB26092, sample SAMD00036372) | human gut metagenome | host: Homo sapiens | study: EMG produced TPA metagenomics assembly of... | reverse complement strand
TTTACTTTTTGAGCATAGGCTTCGCTTTGCTGTGCTTTAATACAGGTTTGCAGATCTATGACAAGCCGGAGATCTGATTTTATAAAAATGAATGGTGCAGGGATAACAGAAGTATCGGAGAAAGGAACAGTTGGCAAATCCGTTGAAGTATTCGGAGTCTGCTGTTCCAGAATTTCTTCTTTCGGTTCTCTATGGGATTTCGTATTTTCCTCAAATGCTTTCAAGAGAAAATCTTCTGTGTATCTGGTCCCAAGATTCCTTCCAGTGATATTTTTTTCCTGCCAGGGTGAAGATAGCTGTACCGGTTTCGACTGATCTTGAAGATGATGTGATATTTTTATCAAGGATTTTTGAAAATTCTTCTGGTGATCGAGCAATACCTGCAGCATCATCAATAGCGTCACGGAGAAATTGTTTCTCTGTCTGGTAACGAGTTTCCTTTGGTGTGATTCCATCTTCTTTCATTTTCTGATTCAACTTATCGAGCTTTTCCTGTCCCCGGCGTTGTGCCCAATATTCTTTTTCTGTGATTTTTCTTTCTGCAGGAGTGAGCAGATCAACCTGATGTAGTCCTTCTTTTTTACACATATCCATAACTTCCTGTTTTAAGTGGATAAGGTATGCTGTGCTTAGATGGTGCTTGTATCCGGCTCTTGCTTCACAGTCAAATTCCATATAGGGTTCTTGTGGTATGTCATATTTACGGAGACTGTTGATTACGATGTGTACATGGATATTTCCACTTTCGTTATGACCATCGGTATGAGTGCAGACTAAAGCCTGATGACCAGGAAAGTTTTTCTTTGCAAAAGTCAATCCGAGTTGCTGGGCACGTTCACCGGTCAATCCACATTCATCTCTGTCTTTCGGGTCGAAGCTAATGATATAGTGATGGGATTTTATCTCATTGAAGTTTTTGTTCTTGTGGTAGTAGCTGTTCAGTTCCTGACATTCCGATGCAAAAGTGAATGGATCACAGTTCAGACCGTCCAGATAACATTCTTCTCTCAATATCATATGCCCTTCTTCATCAAGAATCGGTTTTCGGGTATACTCGTTGTGTTGGAAGATAAGATACCGTTCCGATTCTCCATAGTCAGAGTTTTTGCTTGCGATATGTTTAATTACTGCCACGGAAATCACCTGCCATTTTCATCACTTCATATTTCATTTCATAAATATCCCGAAGGGACTTTCTGATTTCATTTTTCATTTCAGTGGAGATAATTCCACCCTGGTTAAAATACCGGGCAATCTGATTTAAGTTGCTGCCAATCTTACCAAACTCGCTAATAAGTTTTTTTATTTCGGGGACATCTGCGGTAATTTCGTATTTGATGATGACTTTCTGGTTGTCCAGGGCACTTCGGACAAAATCAGAAACCGTCATGCGGTTAGCCTTGGCTCTTTCTGCAAGAAGATCATATTCAGTTTCATTCATGCGTAAATGCACATCTTTAGTTTTTGCAAGAGTTTCCTCTTTCTTAGGTCTTGTCATTGATAACTTCCTTTCTTACGTGGTAGTGGTTTCATAAGAAAATCCAAATTTCGTAGCCTGCTGGGAAAGTGAGTGATGAAAAATTATCGCACTGTGACCATGTAAATGGAAACCAATACACATATCTGTGATTGTGGGCGAGGGTATGGGGAAACGAAATCCCCATCAAGTTGCAAGTGGTCAATAGCCCGGAAAGGGTTATTGTGCTACGTTGCGAAACTTGCTCTTCAATGCCAACAAGCTTAAATATATTTTAGAAAAGATTATTGCATTGCTTTAATCTCAAAACTATAATTAAGAAATAGTAAGTATAAAACTGGACAATAGATGGAGGGTGAATAAAGATGGAACACATTTTGATTATAGATGATGATAAACGAATTGTGTACCTTGATGAAAAAATGTGTAGAGAAGGAAGGATGGTTTGCTATGGTCGCACATAATGGTCTTGAAGGACTGAAATTCTTAGATGAATATAGAGAAGGTTGTGTTTTGATTATTCTTGATGTGATGATGCCTGGTATAGATGGTTTTCAAGTGTTGCAGAAAATTAGAGAATCTAGTAATGTGCCAGTTTTAATGTTAACAGCAAAGGGTGATGAAGGAGACAAAGTTTTTGGTTTAAGATTGGGGGCAGACGATTATCTAACAAAGCCATTTAGTATTAGTGAACTGATGGCTCGTGTTAACTCGCTTGTACGTCGTTATACTACTTTGAATCAACAAGAGAGTCACAATCAAGATAAAATAGTATTGAAGGGAATGAGCATTAATAAGAGTAATCGGGAGGTTATAGTACAAAACAATCAAATAGAACTTACTGGGAAAGAGTTTGACTTGCTATTGTTTTTGGCAATGAATAAAGGAAAAGTGTATACAAAAAGGCAGATTTATTTACAGGTATGGTCAGATGAGTATGCTTTTGATGATAGCAATATTATGTCTTTTGTTAGTAAACTACGTAAAAAAATTGAACCTGATCCAGAACATCCTTTTTATATTCAAACAGTTCGAGGTGTGGGATATCGATTTAATAGTGAGGTATAAATATGGCTATAAATGTAAATGTGTATCTTATTGTGGGGCTCGGGTTTTCGATATTAATAATCTTATACTTAATTTGGCGGATGAGACGAGTACGACAGCAGCTTTCTTTTATTAAGGATGCTTTGCATGATATAAAAGATGGAAATTTAAATAGACGTATTGTGACAAGAGAAAATGATATGACAAAACAGATTTGTTATGATATTAATAGTATCGTAATTGATAGTCAATTAAGGATTATACAGCAAAGACAAGCAGAACAAGCATATAAGCGCCTTATGACGAGTCTTTCTCATGATGTAAAAACGCCGTTGACTTCCTTAGTGGGCTATTTGGAAGCAATTGAAAAGGGGATAGTTACTGGAACAGAACGAGATGAGTATATCCATGTAGCGTTAGATAAAGCTAATCGGTTGAAAGATTTTGTTACTATTTTGTTTGAATGGGTCAAATTGGATGCTAGAGAGCAAGTTTTTCATTTTGAAATATTGGATATTAATGAATTATCTAGAAATATTATTGCAGAATGGGTGCCAATTTTAGAAAATGCGGGGATTGAGTATGAAGTTGAGATACCAGAACGGGAATGCTTTCTACGGATTGATTCTAATAGCTATATGCGAATATTAAATAATCTACTAGAAAATATTATTACCCATAGTGGAGCAGATTATGTGTCTTTTAGAATTTTTGAAGATACACAACAAGTTAAGATTTTAGTTATGGATAATGGTAGAGGAATTTCGTCCGGTGATTTGCCATACATTTTTGAAAGGATGTACCAATGTGACCAATCACGTTCCGCTAAGGGAAATGGATTTGGCCTTTCTATCGTAAAAGAACTTGTTAGTGCTCACAAAGGGAAAATTTCAGTTAGTAGTACTCTTGAAAGGGGAACAGTATTTACAATCTTATTGCCTAAAATTTTGTAGTTGCATATAGATATCTATATTAAAAGCAAGATAAAAACAAGATTTCGGCAAGGTTATGGCAAGGTTGGTGTTTTATAATAGTAGTTATAAACATGAAAGGGGGAAAATGAAGTGACAATGATTGTAGTAGAACTTCAAAAATGGAAACGGAACAAAACAGTCTGGAGTATTTTTGCACTTACTTTTCTTTTAGGAATATTTGCGGTTAACCGTGCTTGTAGTATTTCTAGGAGCAGTCCTTTAATGGATCAGTTTAGCGATTTATATACCTTGGCATTCAAAAACCTCACTAGTTTATTCCTACCTATTGCGTTAGGAATGTTTGCTACTACGCTATTCTTCGATGAACAGAAGAACGACACGCTTAAAGAACTGTGGATTATTCCTATTTCAAAATCTCAGCTTTATTTTTCTAAAGTGGCAGTCATTATTTTAATGTCATTAATACTATGTGTGTTCACGTTTGCTATCTGCGTTGGCGGAGGTTTTATTGCGGGAGATTTCCCAGATTTTAATACCAGCACCGTATTACAATCTTTTGTACTATACTTATTGGGCGGGGGCTTGTTCCTATTGCTATGTTGCCGATTGTATTTATGGCAACTTCTTCAAAAGGATATGGAATTCCTATCGGAGCAACGTTTCTTTATCTTGTTCCAGTGGTAATCGCACCAGCATATTTGATGGGGGCGCATCCGTTGGCAAGTGTTATGGGAATTTATTCGAGTTTATCACCGGTATCTGCAGATATGGTGCGAAGTTGGACACAAGGGGTAACAGTAACACTCTCTCCATCATTGTGTCTGATATCTATATTTACGGTAGGAATCGTGTTTACTATTCTATCGATAATTGTTTTACGTAAACGTTCCTATTAGAAACAGAAGAATTTTATAAATAGTAATTTTTTTAAGAGAGAGGTATTATTATGAATAATTTTGTGATTGAAACGAAGCAGCTGACAAAGGTTTATGGAGAGCAGGACGTTGTAAAAGCGGTAAACATCCATGTGAAAAAGGGACGCATTTATGGTCTATTAGGGCGTAATGGAGCAGGGAAAACCACTATTATGAAAATGATTTTGGGATTGACTCCCATTACTTCTGGTAAGGTAGATGTATTTGGCCAAGATATCAAAGGTCGGGAAAAACAAGTCTTTCCGCGTATTGGTGCAATTATAGAAACACCTGGGTTTTATCCAAACTTGACCGGCACGGAAAATTTGGAAATTTTTGCAAAACTGCGAGGGACCGTGGGTCCCAATGCAGTAAAAAAGCATTGGAAGTAGTGGGATTGCCCTATAAGGACAAAAAGTTATTTAGCAAATATTCTCTTGGCATGAAGCAGCGTCTTGGTATCGCCAATGCGATTCTTCACGATCCAGAATTGTTGATTTTGGACGAGCCGACCAACGGACTTGATCCCATTGGCATTGCAGAGATGAGAAATTTTATTAAAGAGCTGAGCGTGGAGCGTGGAAAAACTATTCTCATTTCCAGTCATATCTTATCTGAAATTGCACTTTTGGCAGATGATATTGGTATTATAGATCATGGACTTCTATTGGAAGAAAACAGCATGAAAGAATTGAAAAAGAAAATAGAAAATATATTCTTCTACAAGTGTCTGACGTTTCAAAAGCGGCGTTGATTTTGGAACATCAGTTCCACCTGGTAGATTATTCTGTGCATGATGATCAGACACTTCGGATTTATGATACCTGTTTGGATATGGCGGAAATCAATAAAGCTCTTATAGTACAAGACATAGCTGTTATCAGTTCTCAGGTTTGTAATGACACACTGGAGGATTATTTCAAGAAAATCACGGGAGGAGAGGGAATTGCTTAAACTGATTCAGACGGAATTTTTGAAATTACACCGTAGGAAGTTTGTTTGGTTAATGTTACTTTCAGCATTTTTTATGCCATTTTTGGCACTATTCTATTTTCAACATATAGGTAAAATAGGAATAGTGCCAGTACAGTTTTATAAATGGACAGCATTTAGTTATACGCCATGGATCATATTACCAGTGGTCTTGGGAATTCTTTGCACCATGCTTATGTACGATGAAAACCAGCATGATATGCTCAAACAGCTTTGGATTGTGCCGGTTAGTCGTATGGAATATTTTTTGGCAAATTTGTAATCGTGCTTAGTTACTCCATCTTATTTATGCTGATTACTGTTCTGGCTTCGATAGCAGCTGGTGTATTGACTGGATATATGTTTTTGAATGGGACAGTACTTTGTATCTATTAAAAAAGTGTATTGAGATTGGTGGATTAACAGCCTTTGCTATTTTGCCAATTTTGGCAGTTGCTGCTTCCTCAAAAGGCTATATACTGCCAGTTTGTGTGACATTAGTGTATACTTTTCTGGGTTTTATTTTGTTAATGATAAATATGTATCTGCATCCGCTATCTAGCATGAATGTAATTGTTATGCGTGATATTCCGGGAGTTGTTTTTAATCAGGAATTGAATCTGCCAGCAGCTTTTTTATGTATTGGTTTGTGGGCTATTGCTTCTTCTGTATTTGCGAATCTGGCATTAGCTCGGAGAAAGTGAGGTAAGTAAATAGTATGAAAGCATTGATTTGGGCGGAACATAGGAAACTTCGTCGTTCAAAAATAGTTTGGATTGCTGTATTTGCAATAGTTATGGTAGCAGTTATTGTCTTTGCACAAGGACAGTTTTCATTTGGAGAGAAACGATATATAGAAGGTGTCGGATGGTTTATGACTGCAGCACAATCTTTAGCTACATTTTTTCTGCTCCCTGCAGTAATTGCATTATTGGGTAGTTATTTAATCTGCCGGGAAGAACAGGAAGATACGATGAAATCTTTGCACTTGATTCCAATAAATGAATCTAAAATGATGAGTGCAAAAATGGTAGTAACTTTACTATTAAGTTTGCTACTCTATTTGTTGTTATTTCTTATTACATTCTGTGTGGAGGCTGCATTTCATTTTCAAGAGCTATCTGTGGAAATGCTCTTGAGATTTTTGAAAATTTATGTGCTGGATGGTTTAGGAACTTTTTTTGCCCTTTCTCCAGTGATTGCATTGGTAGCGCGCATAAAAAAGGGATACTGGCTTGCGTTGATATTTGCTGAGATTTATTCTTTTGCAGGGTTGTTTACAAGTATGTCAAATGGGTTAAGAGTTTTTTATCCTATAACGGCGGTGTTTATAGTTTCCGGCTATTATGAAGCAACGACTTTACAGATAATAGAAAGTACTGTAATGTTGCTAATTTGTGGGTGCATATCGCTCATCATTCTGAAAGGATTAGGAGAAAAAAAGAATATTAAGAGATAAGGAGATGATATAGGGGAAAATAAATAGTAGAGCTATTGGAGTAGTATTTTATTTATAAAACTGCATTACAAGTGTATATGAAATTCGATCCGTAATGAGAATGGGCACATGGTACTCTTACCTTTGTGTCCTCTTTTTATATTAGTGCTATAAGAAGTGTATAGACATCACAAGTGATGACAATCTTGATTTTACTATCTATCCATTAAAATTAAGATTATATAGTCATGTGTAAAATACTTTCGAGGTTATTATTAGTGCCAATTTCCATTTTGGAAAGTTCGTTTATCAAAAATTAAGTAATAACTAAGAAGATAACATTTTTTAGAAAAAATGACATGTAGAGTCGATAAAATTCCATAAAAATAAAAACTAAGAAATTTGATGTATAATAAGAACATAGTCAGTTACAGAGCTGACTAAATACATACTGAGAAAGGAGAAAGCAATATGAGTAGGAACGTAAAAAACTGGAAACTTCCTGTATATGAAATGAACGAGGTAGAAAGTTCAAATCCAGCAGGTAATTCCTTTCAGGAATTAAAAGAAATGGAATTAGAAGATTATACAGGAGCTGGAACAGCAAATACGCATTGTAACTGCTATTCGGAAGATGCATCTTGCGGTAGACTTTGCACTGGTACGGCAGAATGCCCGATTATGACAATCATTTGCTGCTAAAGTAATAGGGATGCCTTAAAACCTAAGGCATCCTTATTTTATTTAAGAACAGTTTAGAATTGAATTATATTATAAAAGCACAATAAATAGAAATACTTAATATTTTTAATAGATGTATGATATGTGAAATATATTGTAGTAGGAGGTAGTAAATGTTAGAAAAATTTTTAAAAGGAACATACTCTTTTGAGCGTCAACTTGGCAAAAATATTGTTTTTTCGAAAGATGAAATTGCAATAATTCATAAGAGAAAAGCATTTTGGGAAAAATTAGTTCATATAGAAAACCTTATTAATCTTCCATATTTTTCTCAAATAAATCAATCGGAATTAAACATGTTGTTAGGTGAGAAAGGATTTGAAGCTAAAGAAAACGATGACCTTAAAGAATGGGAAGCAATGGATCAGGCAATAAGAAATAAGAAATACGGTAGTGTTGATTTACCTAAATTTAAATGGATCAATCCAACAACTCAAAAAGCAGAAGATGACACGCCATTTATTAATTTTTTTATTCCTTTTATAAAGTATGCAAAAGGAAGATTGGATGAACAGATAAACAAATGTGGAACAAGGTATTTAGTAAATGACAATTTACAGAAAGATATGGTAAAAATATTGATTGGACATTTATATAAATTATGTATCCGTGTTTTAATATTGGAGTTGAATGTATGTAGAGAGGAGAATCAGCTACAAGGGGAAAATGCAACTGAAAGAATGGAGTTTTATTCAAATGTAATTTTGAAAGACGAACAATATTGGGAAGGATTATTAGTTGAGTATCCTGTAATGTACAGACTTATTTCTAAAGGAGTAAATAACTGGATAAACAATATGTGCGATCTTTTAACTAGATTTTCTGCTGATCAAAATTATTTGTGTTCTATCTTTCGTGACAATTCACGCTCGTTTTCTATAATAAAGTTAGATGGTGATATGTCGGATGCACATAATGGTGGTAAAACAGTTTTCAAGTTGACGCTTAGTAATAATAAAACCATTGTTTATAAGCCACGAAGTTTAAAATTGGATAGATACTTTAATGAAGTATTGGAATGGTATAATTCACAATGTGTCAAATATCCTATTTATCAACCTAAGATTATTGATAGGGAGACATATGGTTGGATGGAATTTATTGAAAACAAAAAATGTCAAAAAGAAAGTGAGCTTGAAGAGTATTATTATAAAATAGGTGTGATGTTAGGTTTATTGTATTTGTTAAGAACTACAGATATTCATTACGAAAATATTATAGCTTTTTCGGCTAATCCAGTGTTGATTGATTTAGAAGCTCTTTTCCATAATAGATTTCATATTTTAGAACAAAATACGGCACCTGGTAAGATAACAGGAATAATTGAAGGATCTGTAAGAAATGTTGGTATTCTTCCAAATTTAACATGGCATAGTAAAAATCATGGTGGAGTAGATATAAGTGCATTGGGTGGTGATTCTAATCAGATTGTACCTATGGAGATGCCAGTAATTAAAGATTATTTATCAGATGAAATAAGAATAGAATATGATAAAGGAAGGCTTCATAGCTCAAATAATAGACCGATTTCTGATGATAAAAAAATAATATATATAATTATAGATTATCAATAGAAGGTGGTTTTTTAGAAGCATATAGCACGATTAAAGAAAGCATGAATACTTTTAAACAGTTAGTAGAGATATTTAAGACAGTGAAAGTAAGGCAGATAATCAGATCTACACAGCAGTACTCCACATTATTAAATATAGGTACTCACCCAGATTATTTAAGAAGTGGATTGGATCGTGAGATGTTGTTTACAACGTTATATAAAGAAGGAAAATTTGAAAAAAAATATAATCTAGTTGCACCGTATGAAATTAAGGATTTATTAGATAATGATATTCCGTTTTTCGTAAATTATCCTGATGAAACTAAATTATTGCATTCTAGAGGGAAAATTGAAGGGGTGTATGAAGAAAGAGGAATTGATTTAGTAAAAGGGCAATTAGAAAATATGTCAGAAGAAAACTGTGAAATACAATTAAACTTTATAAGAATGTCACTGATGGATGAAGAAAAGTATACGGTAAACCCGGTTTTAGTAAGGAGACATGATAAAGATGAAAAGAGATTGCTTGAAATAGAGTGCTATAAGAAGGCAAAAGAAATTGGTGAAGAATTAGCTCGTACAGCAATATCTGGAAATAGTGCAGAGGATATAGGATGGATTATTACAAATGTAACAGGGGTAGAAGAAACTAATTGGAGTGTTGAGCCGTCAGGAATAGATTTATACAATGGCACACCTGGTATTTTACTTTTTATGGCAGCTTTGTATAAAATTACGAGAGAAGAAAAGTATTTAGAAATAACGAAGCGAGGCATGAATGGCATTATAAAAACTCTAGAAAAATGTTTGAGTATTAAAAATGAAATGGAGAAAGAAACTGTAATTGGCGCATATACAGGTGAAACTTCTAATTTATTTCCGTTAATTGTAATAGGGGACATTATAGGTGAAGATTATACAGAATTATGTTCTAAGATTTTGTCTAACACTATAAATGTTGTAGACAAAGATGAAAATTTTGATGTCGTTGCGGGTGCGGCTGGTTGCATTCTGCAAACATATAATGTAGTTGGTAGAAAAGGATTAGAAAAAAATCCATAGAATTAATATCTAAATGCGCTGATTATTTAATTGTAAAAGCAACAAAAAAGATGATATGATGATGTGGAAACCTCAAATAGCATCAAATGCTTTAGCGGGTTACTCGCATGGTGCTGCAGGTATTGCTTTAGCACTTATAAAAGCAGGAGAAATATTAGGTAAGATAGAGTATTTTATTGCAGCAGAAAAAGCCTTAAATTATGAGAGAAGTTTATATGTGGAGAAAGAGAAAAACTGGGCAGATATAAGAGCACTTGGTGGTGTTACAAATTATAGTCAAGGAATTATTCCTGCTACTTGGTGTCATGGAGCTCCGGGAATACTTATGAGTAGGATAATTATGTTAGAATATATAAAAGAAGAAAAAGCGATTAAGAAAATAAAAAGGAAATAGAGGTATCGCTTGAAACGACAATTTTTAAAGGCTTTGGAAAGAGCCATTGTTTATGCCATGGAGATTTAGGGAATATTGATATTCTATTGCAAGCATCGAATTACTCTGATAAAGAAAAAATCAATAATGTGGTGTACTCATACTTAGATGCTAACATTTCCAAATTTAAATTAGGAAGGTATAAATGTGGACTTCCTGGTCAAAATAATACACCTAGTTTAATGATTGGATTAGCAGGAATTGGATATGAGTTTTTAAAAATTTATGATAGTTCATTGCCATCAGTATTGTCACTTAGTGTGGATAAATAGAATGAATTGCATTGGTGCTCATAAAGATAGCTTTATGAGCACATTGAATAAAGGAGGAAAAGGATGTTATATAAGAAAGTTCCTTTCATTCAACAAATGTCGGAATTAGACTGTGGAGCTGCTTGTTTGACTATGATATTGCATTATTACAACAATAGAGTTCCGCTTTTTGAAGTGAGTAGAAAATGTTCTTTTTCTAGAAATGGATTGACATTAAAGGGAATTATAGAAATTAGTATGTCTTATGGATTAGAGAGTAGGGCGTATAAATTATTCGATGACTATGGAATAAAAAATTTTAAAGAATATTTGCCAGCTATCTTATTAAATAAGAAGGGACATTATGTAGTGCTAGAGGAAATAAATAAAAGACATATTGTAATAGTAGATCCAGAAATTGGCAAACGGAAAATATCTGTGAATGAAAATTTACAAGATTACTTTGAAGCCATTGTTATTTTAAAGAAAACATCAGAATTTGTAGAAAAAAAACACTATATTAATAATGTTACATTGGCTATAAAGCAGAATATGGGTTCATTAAAAAAATTGTGGGGTAGTATAATTCTTTCATTTGCAATTGAAGTATGTAGTCTTATATTGCCTATATGTACTCAAATTATCATAGATGTAGCTATTGGAAGGGGAAATTATGATATTATATTACTTGTATTTTTACTTGGAATAGGAGCAGTTTTGCTTTATGGCGTATTAAGTTATTTGAAGAGTAATATAATTTTAAGTATGTCATATGACTTTTGGAAAAATTTTTCAGTAGGATATTAATCAAAAAATTATTTCACTTACCGATTAGTTATTTTGATATCCGCTCATCAGGAGATATTTCAAATAGAATTAACAACATAAATTTGATTAAAGACACTATGGCAAGAATAGGTAATTCTTTAATAATTAACTGTTTATCTATTTTAGTTTTTGGAATAGCTATGATGTGCATGTCAATTAGATTATCTTTAGTAATTTATGGTATTGCTATTTTTCAGGCTGTATTTTTTTATTTTTGCATGAAACATACACGACGGCTTATGCATGAAAATTTGGAGAGGCAAGAGGTTACATATACATATTTATTAGAAGTTTTAAAAAATATATTATTTATTAAAAGCTCAGATTCTAGTATTGATTCTATTAATCAGTGGAGGGAAATTTTTTCGCAACAGATGACAACTAGTTCGCACAAAGAAAAATTTTCAAATTTGTTTCAATGTATACTAATGGTATTAAAACTTACTCCGTCAATTTTATTGCTTGCTCTTGGAAGCTATGAAATTGCAGCAGAAAGATTATCATTGGGTGGTCTAATGGCGTTAGTATCTATTGGAAGTATGTTTATTAATCCTGTTTCAGCACTTGCAAATGATATGCAAGATATAGTGTATTTACGTTCTGTTTTAGAGAGACTTATGGAAATATATTATGCGGAGAAAGAAGAGAATATAAATAAGAAGGGAATTGAAAAAGAAATTCAAAGAATTCAACTTACAAATGTGAGCTTTAAATATTTTAAGTCAGGAGAAAATATTTTGAAGCGTATTAATATTTCTATTAAAAGAGGAGAAAAAATAGCGATAGTAGGAAAAACAGGCTGTGGGAAAAGCACATTGATTAAACTAATTTTAGGATTATATAAGCCAACGGAAGGACAACTTATGATTGATGGAAATAAAATTACAGAGTTGGATGTTAATGATTATAGGAAACATATCGGTATTACTATGCAGGAGGCTTATTTTTTGATGATACAATTGAAAAAAATATTGATATTTCAAAAAAATGTGAAAAAATGCAAATACAAAAAGCTGCTCAGATGGCAAGACTGGATCAGGATATAAGTTGTATGGAAAAAGGATATGAAACTAGAATAGGAGAAAATGGAAAAAATTTATCAGGTGGACAAAGACAACGGCTTTCTATAGCTAGAGCATTAGTGAAGAATCCGGATATTATTATTTTTGATGAAGGAACCGGCCAGTTAGATGCAATAACTGAAAAAGAGATTTATAAAGAACTAAAAAATAATAATATAACACAAATTATTGTAACTCATCGCCTTTCTACTATAAAAGATGCAGATTACATATATTTAATAGAACAAGGGGAGATAGTGGAACAAGGAATGCACAAAGATTTAATTGAAACTGAGGGTATGTATGCAAAGATGTGGAAAGAACAAAATTAAACAATAATATTGAAAATATAAGAAAAAATTACTCAGTCGGTCGATTTTATTACATGTTTTTTATTAATAATATTTTAAGAGTATAATAAAAATTGTAAGGAGGACAAGAAAAAATGAAAAAAATAGCTTTTTAATTTTAGGATTGACGCTTGTGCTATGCACTGCTACACCTTTCTCTGTTTATGCGCAAGATATAAATGGAGATGATTTGGTGATGATGCAAGAAACAGACTTTGAAAAAATGATTGCAGAGATTTTATCGATAAAATCTGAAAATCCAGAACTTACAGAAGATGAAGTGTTGAAAATTATGGATGAACAGGAGTTCGGAGATAAGAGAGATATAAGAGGAATTACAGATATTTGGAACTCTCTTACTGAATCAGAAAAAAGGTTGTGTATTCGTTATCCATTTGATGCACTTAAGGTTAATACTGCAAGAAAAATTGCAACTGAACAGACGGAGAGAAAGTTTGGATATAGTGGATTAGGAGATAGAAGTGATGCTTTTAGACATGGTATTTGGAATGCGGAAATGAGTATTTTGCTCGGTAGTAAAAAAGCAGAGTTATTTGCTACTGCACATGAAGATAAAGATGTTTCTGGAGATGAATCCGATGGCTTCCCTAAAATAGCTCATAAAGAAATGGATTTACATAATAATGAAGTGGGGAGATATATAGGAGAAGAAAATGGAAATGCTTCCGAAGATGAACTTGCAGATATAATTTATTCGAATATTTATTCAGAGTCTACTCAATTTGTATGGTTGCATGATTAATAAAAATAGTAAGATAATCAATGGAATGTCCTTGTTTGTCTTACTATTTTTTAGTATTGCGTAATTAAATACTCCTATTATTTGTATCAAGAAAATGTGAAAAGGGTAGCATGGTAGTATCACGTATATTTAAGGAGTAAACGATTATGGAAAGCCGGATTAAAATGCTTCGGGAAAAAAGGGGCTTGATACAGGAGCTTCTAGCAGTAGAGATAGGAGTAACACAGCAAATGCTCAGCAAATATGAAAAGGATATTACCATCATAAAAGTAGATGTCTTAAAAAGGATAGCAGAATATTTTAATGTAACAACAGATTACCTGCTTGGGCTGTCTGACATGAAGCGGGATCTGTCCGGTCAGATCAAGATGAATGAAACATTGGATGAGTATTATGACCTGATAGAAGTGTACAGAAGAATGGATGGGTATGACAGGGAAATGGTATGGTCGATCATGCAGACTGTTGGAAAAACTGCAGAGAAAAGAAAGCGGGGTGTGGGAAATGATAAAAGTAGCGATCTGTGATGACGATATTGCGACAACCGGAAAGATAGAGGATATGTTGTGCCGCATAGCAAAGAGAAACTTTATTCCGATAGAAACAGAAGTGTTCTGGGAAGGAGAGCATCTGTCAGAGGCAGTAGAGAGTATGAACAACTTTGATGTTATCTTCCTGGATATCGAGATGGGGCAGGCTGATGGGATCACAGTGGCACGGAAAATCCGGGAGACAGATAAAAATGTCCTGATCATCTACGTCACGAGCCATGAAAGCTATATGCAGGAGTCATTTTCCGTAAGACCATTCCGTTTTTTGGTAAAACCCGTAGAAGAAAAACAGATAGCGGGTTGTCTGGAGGCGGCATATGAAGAAATCAGCAGCGCCGACAGTTATTTCCGGTACAGCTACCAGAGGCTGAACTGCAAAATACCGGTGAGGGATATCCTTTATTTTGAAAGCAAGAGAAGAAAAGTGTACATAGTTACAGAAAAAGAGACCTTTGAATTTTATGGAAAACTGAATGAGATTGAGGAAAGCCTGAGAGCCAGCAAGGGCATTTTCCTCCGGATACACCAGTCTTTCCTGATAAACTATAAACACATAAAAGGACTGGCATACGATTTTGCCGTAATGGATAATGAGGAAAGGCTCTCAATCAGTGAAGACCGCCGGAAACTGATCAGTAAGCAATACTGTGCGATGGAGGATACGTTTTATGTCGGCATGTAAGTGGATGGCAGATATGCTGCTGGCGATGTTTACAGTATATCTCTTTTTCCTTTATTTTGGGATGTTTTTTGAAAGGAGAAAAAAGAATATCCGTGTATTGCTTGGGGTTATCGTGCTTGTACTCTGGCAGGTAGGAATCCCGGAGGTTATCAATGAACTTCCGAAAGCATGGAACATAGGGACAACAGTAGGGCTTGCCCTGTTCGTTGTGGCAAACGTATTTGAAGGAAAGGCATGGATGAAAAGCTTTTTTGCGGTTACATTTGCAGCCATCTGGATGCTGGCGGAAATGCTGATTGGCAGCGTGCTGATGATTTATGGGGAAAGCATCGTGGAACGGCAGATTTTTGGTGCGTTTGCTTCAAGGTTCCTGTTCTTCCTGATCATCCTGGCTTTAAGGAAAGTATTTACAAATGAAAAGGTTACGGGTCTGCCGACGGGGTACAGCATCCTGATCATATTTATCCCGACTGGGAGCATATATATCATGAACGCAGTGTTTGTACTGGCTTACAGGACTGACTGGGAATATGCCGAGGGGTATTCTCTTGTTTCCGGTCTGATACTGCTGTTTATCAATGTGCTGATTTTTTATATTTATATACGGCTGGCAGATGATTTACGGATACGGCGGATGAATCTGGTGTATGAACAGCAGCTAGACCTTTGTGCGAGGCACCAGGAAGAGAGGGAACTGTCCGTGCTGCAGATGAGGGATGTGCGGCATGGTATGAGAAACCATCTCCTGTCGATCCTTGCATATGCAGAGAGAGGGGAGAGGGAGAAGCTTATCCAGTTTGTAACCGATATAATAGAGGATGGCAGGCTGAGACCGTCCGAAGAGATCAATACCGGGAATATCGTGACAGATTCCCTGGTAGGATACTGGAAGAAAAAAGCAGAAGATGCGGGGATAGAATTTCTGACGGATCTCAGCATCCCGATGGAGATGCCGTTCCGGGGAGCGGATATAAGCCTGATCATGGGAAACCTGTTGGAAAATGCAGTGGAAGGCGCCGGGAGGGCAGAAGGCCGGAAGTACATACGGCTAAAGATGAAATATGACAAAAACAACCTGCTGATAACGATAGAGAACAGCTACCGGGGAAAGCTGGCGAAAGGGAAGGGGGAGGAACTGAGAACAACAAAAACGGATACAAGCAATCATGGGATCGGCCTGCCATCTGTCCGTAGGGCGGCGGATAAATATCAGGGGGTGTTGTCTGTTGACACCACAGAGCCGGGGCGGTTCCTTGCCAGGGTGGTGTTGTATGGATGTTGAAAGTGTGGGTAAGGGAAAAGTTACATGAACACTCGATATTTTGACATTAA
>ENA-OQOA01000511-OQOA01000511.1-human-gut-metagenome-genome-assembly--contig:-NODE-511-length-16406-cov-5.243504_pt1 | contig 16406 bp, 12 predicted proteins | sample MGYA00242633_ERZ504888 | MGnify/ENA primary metagenome ERZ504888 (study PRJEB26092, sample SAMD00036372) | human gut metagenome | host: Homo sapiens | study: EMG produced TPA metagenomics assembly of... | reverse complement strand
CGCTGCCGAACCTGTATTCCGAGGACGCGCTGCCGTACAAGGTGTTCACGACGAACAGCGTCCACGGCATCCAGCGGATGCGTCTCATCTGGCTCAAGGAGCACCATCCCCAGTGGTTCAGGGAGATGATGATGGCCAACGTGCTCGAGGAGCATCTGCGGGACATCGAGACGCGCACGAGGGAACGCCAGGCGCAGATCATGGACCAATTGATGGAGTCCAGGCACCTGCTCAACCGGACGGACTGCCTGAAGGCGGCACCACAGCTGACCGACCTGGACCGGCTCAACGGGATGAACGAGGCCCAGTCGGAGTCGATGAGCATGGCGATCCACGAGGTCGTGGAGAGCTTCTAGCATCCCTCGACGCGCAGCGCACGCGTTCGCCCCGCGAACGCGCCGAAGCGAACATCGCCGCCATCCAGACACTCAAGAAACTCGGCGGAGACAACGGCGGCCGGCCCTCGGCGAAGCAAATGGATACGCTGCGCGGATATTCCGGCTGGGGCGGATGCGCGGACGCGTTCTCGGACAAGCCTGAATGGCGGACGATCCGCGGCACGATAGAACAGGCCCTCACCCCGGAAGAGTACGCGCAGGCGCGCGCCTCCACACTGACCGCCTACTACACGCCCGGCCCAGTGGTCAAGGCCATGTGGGACGCGCTCCGCATCGGCCCCGCGCCCATCCAGGTGCTGGAACCCGGATGCGGCACGGGCAATTTCATGGCCGGCATCCCCGACGACGTCGCGGCGCACGTGTCGGGCGTGGAACTCGACCCGATCAGCGCGCGCATCGCCGCCGCACTGAACCCGTACGCCACGATCCTCAACGCGGACCTCGCGGACTGCACCATCCAACAGGGATCGTTCGACCTCGCCATCGGCAACGTGCCCTACTCGGGCGACATCAGCCTCGACTACCGGACCACGGACGGCGGCACGTCCCGCCTCCCCCTGCACGACTACTTCATCGAACGCTCGGTGGACGCGCTGCGCCCCGGCGGCGTCGCGATGCTGCTGACCAGCAGGTACACGCTCGACAAACGCTCCGAGACCATGCGCGCCGACCTCGCGAGGAAAGCCGAGCTCATCGGCGTGGTGCGTCTGCCGTCCTCGACGTTCGCCCGCCAGGCCGGCACCGAGGCCGTCACCGACGTGCTGGTGCTGCGCAGACGCGAACGGACGCTCGACCGCACGCCCGACGAGGCATGGATCCACTCCACACCGATCGCCGTGCCCCGGCTACCAGGACGTGACCGTCAACGTCAACCAGGCGGTCGCCAACGACATGCCCACGCACGCGGTGGGCGACATCAGACCGGTGATCGGCCGGTTCGGCGGCGACTTCGACGTCGTCTTCCAGGACGACACGGAACGGATCGGCGAACGGCTCCGGACGATGCTCTCCATGCAGATCGCCCACGGCAGGCCGCCGTTGCAGCTGGGCGAGATGGAACCGGCCGAACGCGCGGAGGTCATCGTCCGCCCGGCCCATGTGACCCCGTTCGAATACTCGGTCGACCCTCGCGGCGTGGTCTGGTACGGCGACGGCGCCACCGTCACCGAGGCCGCCCACGGTCAGGGAGACGAGGCGCGCCGACTGCGCGGCATGATCCGCCTGCGCGACCTGGCGCGCGAACTCCAACGCCTCGAACTCGACCCCGCCCGCGTGGACGACCCCGCCGTGGAGGCCAAACGCAAGGAACTCGACCAGGCATACGACCGGTTCACCGGCGAGTTCGGACGCCTGAATGACCGCGCCAACCGCCGCGCCTACGACAGTGAGGAATCCGGCCGCCACCTCATCATGGCGTTGGAGGAGACCGACGAAAAAGGAAGGTTCGTCGGCAAGGCGAAATGCCTCTCGCAGCGGACCATCAGCCCCGTACCGCCCATGCCCGACCATGCGGACAGCCTGGACGACGCGCTGAACATCAGCCTCGACCGCGCCGGCAGGGTCGACCTGGAACTCATCGCGCGCCTCGCCGACACCACCGTCGAGGAGGCCGAGGCCGGCCTGGGCGACCGAATCATACGCGACCCCGACACCGGCACGGTCATGCCCGCCGAGGACTACCTCACCGGCGACGTGGGAACGAAACTCGACCACGTCACGGCCATGGCCGAACATCTGAGACGCCGCGCCGGCACCGAGGCCATGACCGAGTTCACGGCATCCACCTACGCGACGCCGGAGGACATGCCCGCCACGGAGCGGGCGGGCGAATGGATCAGCGAGGCGGGCGCGGACGTGTGGCGCAGCCTCAAGGACCCGTACTCCGCCGAATCCTACAGGGATCCGGCACCGGTCATCGAACGCATCAACGGCCGGGACGCGTGGACCATGGGCTGGAGCCGCAACCCGGAACTCGTCCTCGCCCTCGCCTGGCGGGCGGTGGAGGAACTTCCCGAGCAGCACGCGCGAGTCACCCTCGAACAGTCCGACGCCGGCGAGAGGAAGCCGTGGCAAGCGCCGGCGTGGCACCAATCGCACGGCACCAGCCCGCTGTGGGACGCATTGTGCTGGACATGGCGCGACGGCGACGCCCCGCAGAACTACGCGCCGATCCTCGCGGACCGGGACATGCCCGTCAGGGACCTCGCCCTCTTCGTCCACAAGATCGCGCACACCGACCGTCTCGACACCGCCGACAAGACCGCGATCCTCTCCAACCTGTTCGAAAGCTGGCGCGCCGACGACGCGAACGGCCGGCCCGTCTGGATGGACACGACCATCGGCGGAATGGCACGCACTCTCATGCCCGACACCGACGATCCCACGCGGCTCGCCGAACGTCTTGCCACCGACATGTCCCTCAGCGAATGGATCTGGGGCATCGCCCGCGAACTGCCCGAAGACCTGCGCCAAGGGCAGAAGCACAACGCCTACGGCGTCCCGCCACGCGTCGTCGACGCACGCCCCGACGACTACCAGGCGTTCCACACACGCCGCGAGGAACAAATCAAGCAATGGCGGGAACTGCCGGAGCACGCCGAGGCCGCGCGCGCCGACCAGGCGGACGCGGAACGGCTCGAACACGTGGCCGGCCTGCTGGAACGCGTACAGCCCACCCCATTGGAGGCCGAGCAGATCAAGGCGCCGTTGGGAGCCCCGTGGATCCCCGCCAGGGACGTCCACGACTTCATGATGGAGACGTTCAACGTGCGCGGCCACGGGCTCACGCCCGGCAAGCTCGCCCAATACTCGGTCGACTGGATTCCCCAGCTCGGACAATGGCGCGTCGGCTACTCGGGCGGCGGCGACATCGACTACAAGGCCGCGAAGACGTACGGCACCGAGGACCGCAACCCGTTCCAACTGCTGGAGGCGTGCCTGAACAACGCGCAGATCACCGTCACCAAGGACTCCCCCACGGAGACCACGGCGTCCGGCAAACCCAAACGCGTCAAGGACCAGAAGGCCACGATGGCCGCCATCGAGAAGGCCAACGCGATCCGCGACGCATGGAACCAATGGGTGTTCAGGGACCCCGACCGCGCGCGAAGGCTCACCGCCCTGTACAACCGCAGATTCAACAGCATGCGCCCCGCCACGTCGGCGGATCCTACCTGACCACGCCCGGCATCGCCCACGGCGTCCGGCTCCGCCCCACCAGAAGGACGCGGTGGCCCGCGCCCTGCGCAGCGACGAGGGAACCCTCATCGCCCACGTCGTCGGAGCCGGCAAGACGTTCGAGGGCGTCGCCCTCTCCCACGAGGCGAAACGCCTCGGCAAGGCGTCCAAGCCGATGCTCGTGGTCCCCAACCACCTCGTGGACCAGTGGGCCGGCGACGTGCTCAGGCTGTATCCGGCCGGCCGTATCCTCGTCATGGACAAGGACGCGCAACGCAACCCCGAATCGGTGCGCCGATTCTGGGGACGGGTCGCCACCGGCGACTGGGACGCGGTGATCGTGCCGGAAAGCCGGTTCAGCCAACTGCACGTCAGCAAGGAACGCCGGCTGAGGAACATGCGCGCCCGCGTCGACGAGTTCACCAAGGCCGTCAAGGCAGCCGCCCAGGCCAGGGGCGGCAAGGACCCGACCGTCAAACGGCTGGAGGCCGCGCGCAAAAGCGCCGAGACCGCCATGCAGCGTCTGCGCGACGGCAAGGAGTCACGCGACGACAAGGCGCTGGCGGGCATCGAGTTCGAATCGCTGGGCGTGGACATGCTCATCGTCGACGAGGCCCACCACTTCAAGAACCTCGGCGTGCCCGTCGCCTCCGCGGACCTGGGCATGCAATTGTCGTCCGCCGCGAAATGCGAGGACCTGCTCGACAAATGCGAATGGCTGCGCGAGGCCGGGCACGGCGGCAACATCGCGTTCATGACCGGAACGCCGGTATCCAACAGCATGAGCGAGCTGTACAACATGCAGCGCTACCTCGCGCCCGGAACCCTCAAGGCGCAGGGACTGGACACGTTCGCCGCATGGGCGGGCGCCTACGGCCAGGTCGTGCCCACCGTGGAACTGAAACCCGAAGGCAACGGCTTCCAGGTCAAGCAGCGGTTCGCGCGGTTCCAGAACCTGCCCGAACTGATGAACGCGGTGAAGCAGTTCACCGACATGATCACCAACGACGACATCCAGCTGCCCCTGCCCGAACTGGAACAGGTGCCCGTGCCCGTGCCCATCACCGACCGGCAGAAGGAGGAGATGGAGGAACTGTCCGACAGGGCGGACCGCGTGCGCGACGGCGACGTGCCACCGGAGGACGACAACCTCCTCAAGATCACGGGCGACGGACGCAAGATCGCCCTCGACCCCAAACTCCTCAAAGGCCACGAAAACGACCGGCCGTTGGAGAACGGCAAGATCCAGGCATGCGCCGAGAACGTCGCCCGGATCTGGCAAGAGGAGACGCCGCGCCTGGGCACGCAGCTCGTCTTCTGCGACTCGAGCACGCCCGCATCGGGCGGATGGAACGCCTACCAGGACCTCAAGGACCGGCTCGTGGCGTTGGGCGTGCCGGCCGAGCAGATAGCGTTCGTGCACGACGCGGGCGACAACCCCGCCAAACGCGAGCAGCTGTTCGCCAAGGTCAGGTCCGGCGAGATCCGCGTGCTGATGGGAAGCACCCAGAAGCTCGGCACCGGCACCAACGTGCAGGAACGCCTCGCCGCGATCCACGACCTCGACTGCCCCTGGCGTCCCGCCGACCTGGAACAGCGCCTCGGCCGCATCCAACGCCAGGGCAACACGTACGGCCACGTGCGCGACTACCGGTACGTGACCGAAGGCACGTTCGACGCGTACAGCTACCAGACCGTGGAACGCAAGCAAAGGTTCATCAGCCAGCTCATGAGCTCGAAGAGCCCCGCACGCGAGGCCGCGGACCTCGACGCCGACGTGGTGACTCTCGCCAACATCAAGGCGCTGGCCACCGGAGACCCCGACATCCAACGCCGCATGACATTGGAGAACGAGATCAACCAGCTGAAGCTCCTGCGCGCCTCATGGGCGCAGCAGAAAGCCGACACCCGCAGGGACATCGGCCAGCAGCTCCAGCCACGCGTCGAACTCCTGCGCCAGTCGATCCGCGAGAAGGCCGACGACAAGCCGCTCGCCTCCAAGGCCCTGGGCATCCACCAGACCGCCCGCATGAACGGCCGATGGGAGGGCATGACCATCAACGGACAGCCGGTCGGCGACCGGCAGACCGCATGCAGGCTCCTCCACCAGGCCGCCCACCAGGCGCACGACGGGGACACGATAGCCGAATACGACGGCCTGCCCGTCATCGCACGCCGCGCCGACACCACCGGACGGATCACCCTGGCCGTCAAGGCGGTCCACGAACACGAATCCGGCAGCGAGATGCCCGGCCCATACCTGACCGGACCATCCAGCATCGTCAGCCAGCTCGACCGACTCGTCAGGAACATGGCCACCGACCCCGGCAAGCTCGCGGAACGGCTGGCCGACGCCGAAAGGGAGCTCGCCGCCGCACAGGAGACACTGGCCGAACCATTCGCCCACGAGGACGAATACCGGCAAAAACAAGCCGAACTCGAACGGCTGACGTCCAAACCCGACGAACCCCGGGAGACGGAAAGTAGAGACCAGGAAACCACAAAAACGGAAAGGAGCGCACGCATGCCATTGACACGGGAAGACATCGGACGACTGCTCGAACAGGACCCCAATACCGACGGCATCACCCAGGGCGGCAACGCCATGGGACACTACCTCGAAGCCCGGCTCACGGACGGCCGCGCCGTGCAGATCGACTTCCACGACAACCCCGCATGGAAGGACACGGACCGTCTGGCCGGCCGGATCGAGGTATCCTACGCCAACCGGCCACAGACGGAATGGCAATGCGACGACAACGATCTGGCCGACCGCGAACACACCGTCATCGACCCCGCCGAACCCGACGCGCTACAGGAGCTCGGCAAGGCGGTGGCCGAATGGGAACGCGCGGGCGGCCTCCACAAGGCCCGCGCATCCGAGCCGAGCCACCTGGCCGCGCACCAGCCGCCGGAGGAATACGCCTACCGGTGGCGGAAACCCGGGGACCCCGACAGGCACATCGCATACCTGAGCACCGCCTTCGACCGCGATCAGGCGATGAAGGCGAGGGAGGACGCCGGATATCTCGTGACGAAGGTCGAGGAGGATCCGGTCATACTCTACGAGCAGCACCGCAAGGCATCCTGCATGCGCGCGAGCCACATCCTGGAACGATACGAATCCCCCGACCCGGCCGCCGTCAGAATCCTGCACAGCATCGTAAGCGAGGTCAACGCGCACGACCCCGAGAACGACATCGCCGCCTACCCGTCAGACAAGGCGATCCAGCTCGCCGGCGACGGTCTCACCGAAGCGGACATCGCGGAGAAACGCGAGATGGGCGGATGGGATCCGCGGACGGACCCGCTCATGCGCACCAACGAGCAGGGCGACTGGACGGGCGTCACCCAGCAGCAGGCCGACCAGCTCGTCTGGGACAACCGCGACGAGATCCTCGCCCGCGCCTCATACGACGGCGAACTGTCCACGTGGACGCTCCACCAGCTCGACCAGCTGAAGGAGCCCCAGCCGGCCCAGAGCCTGGACCGCGACCGGCCGGAACCGGATCGCGAAGCGCCCGCACAGACAGAATCCACGACAAAGCGTCGCGGGCCAAGACTGTAGATTCTCTCCAGCCACGGGGCGGCGCGCTTCCGCGCCGCCCCGCATTCATTCCGCACGAAGGAACAGAAGGCACACATGACAACAGAAGCAAACGACCAGCCGGAACCCGTCATCTGGTCCGAGGGCACTCTCATCAGGGATCCGCAGCCGCACGGAGGACAGGACGACTGGCTGCTCGAGACACTGGCCGACGCCGACGGGCCGAAGATCACCATCCATGCCAGCGGCGAGGATCACTCGGCGAACATCCGCGACAACGCGCACAAGGGATCTCGCCTCATGGTCAAAGGCACCGCCGGAGACGAGGGCTCCGGCATCGATATCGAGGCCACAAGCCTCGCATTCGACCCCAGCCACGACGAGCCGGACGGGGAGCAATGACACGGACCACCGTCAGCGGCATCAGACCGGACAAGACCGGCACCGGCGAATGGATCGACATCAACAGTCACGTCGGCCGGCTCATGTCCACGATCATGGCCGGCGGCCGACCATTCAGCATCGACGCCGACCCGGCCGGCATGACCATCGTCACGCCCCTCCCACCCCCGGCAGCCGGCCCGGACACGGAAGCGGCCGGCGGGAACGACTCCAAGACCGGAACGGACCCGGACGAAGGGCGGATCACCAGCAGGAAGACGCTGTACGAGCGGTTCCGCGCCAAGCTCAACGAGAACCTCAACGAAAGAGAACAATAGAAAGGAACCATCATGGAACGAGCAAGGGGAATCGTCGTCAAGACGCTGACCATCCTCGCGGGATTCTGGCTCGCCGACCTCGCGGCCGCCCGCATCCAGGCCGGCATCGCCGCCGGCGAAGACATGGAACGGATCATGGACGGCATGACGACCATGCTCCAGCACCCGAACGCCCTGGGATTCGACCGGACCAGTCTCCTGTGCGGACTGGGCGGCGCGTGCGCAGTCGGCCTGTTCCACCTCTACCGGTGGAGCATGAGACGCAACTGGAGGGACGGCGAGGAGTACGGGTCAGCCCGCTGGTCCACCAGCCGGGAGATGGCCCCATACACCGACGGCGACACCAGGCAGAACCTCCAGATGACGGCCACCGAGGGCCTGAGCCTCGACGCCCAGGCCACGAGACGCAACCTCAACACCACCGTGATCGGCGGATCCGGTTCAGGCAAGACCGCCACGCACGTCATCCCCAACATACTCAAGGGCAGCATGAACTACGCCTGCACCGACCCGAAGGGCGAGCTCTACGCGAAGACCGGCGGAGACTTGGAGAAAATGGGCTACACGGTCAAACAGCTCGACCTGGTGGACCTGACCAGCGAGACGAAATTCAACCCCATGCGCTACATCGACCCCGACAAGCCCGACGTGGCGATCATGCGCCTGGTCACCAACATCATGGACAACACCAACGGCTCCACACCCAAGGAGCACCAGACCGACGACTTCTGGACCAAATCCGAACGCAGCCTGCTGACCGCGATCACCGCGTTCGTCTACTACCTGCCCGACGACATCCTCAAGGACTGCCTGCGCATCGACGCCGGCCAGACCCTCAACGCCGTGGCCGACATGCGCGATCTGCTCGAGGCCAGCGAACAGGACGAGACCAAGGAAAGCCAGGTCGACGCCGTCGCCCGGACCGCCACGGAGATCTACGAGGAGACCCGCGCCGAATGGGAGCGCGAGGACGCGGACCACGACGACCCGGACCTGCGCGAGGCATGGCGTCTCGCCCAGGGCCTGAAGTTCGCGGCCCGCCAGTACCGGCCCTTCACCCAGGGCGCGGGAGACACCAAGAAGGGCATCATCATCAGCCTCGGCGTGCGCCTCGCCCCATTGACAGTCGGCCCGGTCCGGGAGATCCTCTCCGACGACAACCTCGGCATCGACCGGATCGGCGGATACCAGGACGAGCGCAAGGGCGGATACCAGCATCCCAACAAAAAGACGGCCATATTCCTCGCCCTGCCCGACGAGGACCCGACCTTCAACTTTTTGGCCGCGATCTTCTACCAATGCCTGTTCGACAGCATCATCCGCCGCTGCCGCACCTACCCCGGCGAATGCCTCGCCACGCCATTGCACTGCTTCCTCGACGAGTTCGCCAACGTGGGGCGGAGCCCCAACTTCGACAAGCTCATCGCCACAATCCGCTCGCGCAAGGTCAGCGTCAGCATCATCCTCCAGACCATCGCCCAGCTCAAGACGATGTACAAGGACTCGTGGGAGACCATCGTGGGCAACTGTGATTCGGTGCTGTTCCTCGGCGGCAACGAGCAGTCCACCACCGAATGGCTCAGCAAGCTGCTCGGCAAGGAGACCATCGACATCCGCACCACCAGCGACTCCAAGGGCGTGTCCGGCAGCCACACCACCAACTACCAGCGCACCGGACGCGAACTCCTCACGCCCGACGAGCTCGCCCAATTGGACAACGACAAATGCATCTACAACCTGCGAGGACTGCACCCGTTCCTCAGCCGCAAGGCATGGCCGGGAACCACCATCACCAAACCGAAATCCACACTCAAACACTCCGAAGGATGGAGGAAGGCCGCATGACCAGCGAACCATCCGCCATTGAAGCTGCGTCGACCGGGCAACTGCTGCGCAGGTACAGGAAGCTCGCGGGACTGACCGCCCAGGAACTCGCCCATGAGGTCAATTCCAGATATCCGGACGACGCCATCTCCGCAACCGTCGTCTTCAACATCGAGGCGGAACGGAAGACCGCCATCACGATTCCCGAGCTCGCCCGCTTCGCCGAAGTGCCCGCCATCAGCCCCATCCAGCTGCTCTGCGACTGCGACCAGCCCCCGCTCCGGCGCTTTCCAAGGGAGGACCGCGCGACAGGTGATAGAGGAATTCACGCTCCCCAGGGAGCCACGGAACGATGCTCCGACCTCGGTGATCGCCACGGTCCTCGGTCTTGAGGAGAACCTCCGCTCGATCCTGAACCTGGGCGACAGCATGCGCAATATGCCCGGCGGAACCGAACCAGTCATGAACGGCAGTGCATATCAGCTTGCCGCGATACGCGGACGTATGCTCACCAGCCAGATCCGACAGCTACAGACCGCCGATGTCCGGCTGCCCGACAAGACATTGGACGCCATCCGCAAGGCATGGCAGGTGCTGCGATTCTTCAAGCCCGACACAGCCATCATAATGCCATGCGAAGGACGAACGGCTTGATCCGGAAGCCTGCATCTTCATGAAAAAGGGTTGACGCCGCTGCAACGGCGTCAACCCGATGAATAACAAATATCCGATAGCCAGTATAGTCCCCGCCCTCGAAGACGGGGCTGGCGGAAAAGGAACACTCATGGAAGCCCAATTTGGTGGCGGATGCTCCTCAAATCGTTGGAATTGTCCATTTTTTGCAGTATTTGCATTCTTCGCTCCATTTTTCACACCCGAAAACCGTTGGAACGAGCCATTTCCTGCATTTTTCACACCATTCAGTGGATTAGGGGCCTATGCCCCGGCCCGTCTGACGGCGACCCTGAATCTCTGAATCTTTCTCTAAATTCAGAGAAAAGAACACCGAATTCAGAGAAAAATCCCGTCATGAACCAAGCCGAGAAGCATCAGTATGGTGACGCCCGTAATAGACCGGCCCCACGAGACCATCCGGGATGGTCTCGGATTCGGCGATCATCTCGGCCTCGCGCACCTGCTCCTCGGTCATGCCGAACAATGCCAGCAGCTGCCCGTCGCGTTCGCTGAAATCGCTCACTGTTCACTCCCATCGTCATGCGGGCGCACGAACCCTGAACGCGAGGTAAGTCCGTCTTCACGGCCAGCCTGGATTCCGTCCCGATATGGAAAGAGCCCCCTGGTTTGAGCACTGCGAGTAGGCTTAGGGAGCTGCTGTTATCCGCCATATTAGTCGTGTCCCCGCATTTTGGGAAGTCCGCCGCGAGCCCCAACCAGGCTAGGCCTCAGCCGACGGGAATGCGTTCCCGTTCCACATCATGACGGACACGGTCGCTGGCGACCGAATTGATTCGATCCTCGACGAAGCCGAATTCCACGCCTTCTTCGACGAGACCGTCGGACCAGCAGTCAAGATAGCGGAACGGGATTGCGAGCTTGCCGGCGGCGTCGAAGGACTTAATCGCCTGCTCGCCACCGATGCTTGAGCCGACTCCGAAAACGGCCTGGATCATCTGCTTGAGCAGCAGCGGATGCTCCTCCCCCACATTGACGGGTTCCTGTTTGCGCCATCCCCGGCTGGACAATTGGATCTGCAAGGAACGATAGCGTTCGGAGCTGATGATGCCCAGCGCGCGAGCACGGCTGATTGACGCGGCGATGGAGGCGCCCCAGCCCGATTTGATTTTGAGGAAGTCGCTTAACGTGGCGTTCCTCTGGACGGTGCGCGACATATCCTCGGCGGGCAGCAGCAACGCTCCCGCGAACAGATGCGCCTCACGCTCCATCTGCTGCGGTGTATCGGGCCTGCGGAACCGATGCAGTATAAGATGTCCCAGTTCATGCGCCTTGGTGAAGCGCTGGCGGTCGCCGCCGATGCGTTTGCCGGCGGAGTATCCGATGCATGGCATTCCCTCGCATTGCGGATATGTGATGCCTTCGCTCGTCAGCCTCGTCTTCCCATCATCGCTGCCACCGGTGGACTTCATCGGAGCCACCACAATGCCCTGCCTTTCCAGGCTGCGGGTCAGGTTTCCAATCGGACCAACGGGTTCCAACCCCATGCATGTTCTCGCCTGATTGGCAATACGGTCGATTTCGGAGACGGAAAGCTCCGGTGTACGCGGGGCGATCTTCCGGATCCAAGCGGTCTTGCCGGCAGTCATGCCCAGAAGACCGGACAGTCGCGACACCGTGGCGCATAGTTCGGAATACTCGATCGATACGGCAGACAGCTCTCCCATGCTGGATTTGCTGGTCTTGCGATACGTGACCGCCGTCATGGGCAGTATGGGATCCTCGCGCGTGAAATACGATACCGGGAAGCCCAGCGCCGCGGCGATCGACCTGGCCTCGTTTTCTTTGAAGACGATAAAGCCGTTCTGCAACTTGCTGAGTTTCGATTGGGAGATGTGCGAACGCTCGGACAATTCCCTTTGGGTCATGCCTTCCAGGTGCCGCGCCTGCGCGATTCTTTCGGCGTGGTATTCCGTCATGGCTTTCATCTCCTATCAGCGACGGAGCGATGAGGGAAGCCCATTCTATCGTTCCGCCTGAATCTCAGTGCTCTCGTTTTCGTTTGTGTCGTCGAAGACGAGGTTGGGTAGCAGGTTGTCGTCGTTGTCCTCGATCGGGGTGAAGTCCTTTACCTCCACCGGCCTGTCAAGCAGATCCAGACTGAAATCGTATTTCCTAGCCGATCCCGAGTACGCGTACGGCACGACTTCCAACGGCCGGTATGCCGTGACCGAAATGGCCTTATCCGTTTCCTGCCACGCCAGAATCAGTCTGGTGTCGCTCAAATCCGGGGATACCTCGCCATCGGGCGCGAACAGATCGTCCTGCGAAAGTCTCTTGAGGGCCCCGGCCCCTTTGCAGGTCTCCTGCATGTAGTATGCGCGGGACGCTTTGGTGGCATTCGTCTTAGGCAGCTTGCCCGTCACCGGATCCACGCGGCGCAGGATCGCGCGCAGCCCGGACGAGCCCTCTCTTAGGTGAAGGTATCCGCATTTGTCGGAAAGCACCCAGCTGTCATCGTTCCAGATCCTTGCGCATCGCTGGTTGATCAGACGCGGCATATTCATATTGTTCTGATTGTCCCAGAACAGATCCGACGGATAACGATCCAACAGATCGGCCCGTGCCGCGTTCAGCGTTTCGTACAGCTTCGGGGCGAGGTCCTGCAATGAGTCGGTGAGGGCATGGGCCTCGTCCAGCATCTTGAACTGTTCCGGAGGATAATACACGGCCGCTCCTTTTTCGCGTCATAAATTCCTAATGGAATATTTTACACCCTTATGTAACATTTCGGTATATCGGCATTTCGGTATATCGGCATTTCGGTATATACCGATGGCAACCGCCTCCGTAAAAAACGAAAACGGCTAAACGCAGCCGGCAGTACAAGCCGACTGCGTTTAGCCACGTGAATGTCGTCAGCCGACGGTCGCGCCGTCGGTGCCTGATGGCTTCGATGGGGTCGACGGCGTCGGCTGGGGCGTCGGCGTGGAGGGCGTGGAGGGCATCGATGGCGTGGGCGTGGTGGACGCACCTCCTCTTTTCGCGAATCACAACCCCGGATCGCTTCCGGGCAAGCCGGTGCCCTCGTCTGATGGCGCGGGCACGGACCATCCCGGCGAGGCTCCGACCGTATTGGCGGAGGACGACGAGCCTCCCGAAGACGGGCGTCGTCCGGTTCCGGAACCGGATCCGGAACTTCCTTGGGATTGCGATTGGCTTCCTCCCGAATATGAGGGCGTTTGCCGCCGTGGAGCCGATTGGGATTGCGATGCCTGCGCCTGCTGCTGCGCGGCGGCAGCCGCGGCTGCTTCCTGTTCGGCCTTGGCTTTCGCCTCCGCGTCGGCCTTCTCCTTCGCCGCCTTCGATTCGTTGACCTCCTTCACGGCCTTCGCGATGGCGTCCGTGTCACGGGCCTTGACCGCCTTCAGCAGGATCTCCCGGGTCTTGTCGTCCGCCACCCTGCCGTCCGTCTCCTTGTACAGCGCGTTCGCGTCGTCGACGGTCTTGTCGAGTTTGCTGTCGGTGACGGCCTTGGTTGCGGTCTTGAGGTCGGTGAGACGGTTCTTGAGCTCTTTGGTCGTTCTGCGCAGCGCCTCAGTGGTCCTGTCCACGTCTGATGCGGCGGCGTCGGGCGCGCAGGAACCCTTGATTGTGGTCGTCTTTGCGTCCAGGAGCCGATTCAACGCGTCAAGCTTCTGGGGATCCGCGACCTGGCCGCGACTGGTGTCCTTCAATAGTTTGGAGGCTTTGGCCGTGGTCCTGTCCAGGTCGGACTGGATGGTCTTGCGTGTCGCTTCGGCCGAGTCGCATGCGCTGATTGCGGTCTCATGCGCCTCTTGCCGCACGGCGGCGGCGTGGCGGGTTTCGATTTGCAGTCCTATCCAGGACACGGCGATGAGGCTCGCGGCCATGACGATCGCGACGAGCGCTTTCCCGACCGGGAAGACGCGGCGAACCTTCAGATCGTCGAGGTCGGCCGAGTAGGTGACGGCCGCCGACAGCCCTCCGCGTCGTTCGGTCTTCCCGGTTTCCGCCGGTTCCGGTCCCGATATGGGCGGGAGGCTCATTGCGGTTGGCTCCGGGTCGGCGACCTGTTCGAGTGCCGCGAAATCGCCGTCGGCGTCCTTCAGGGCCTTCTCCGCGGAATCGTCGGGATGGGACTGTTCCGTTTCCGGTTCGTGGGAAGAACCGGAAACGGAGGATTGCGACCGGGATGGCTCCGGTTCGGCGGTCCGGGTCTCATCCACAGATTCCCATAGATGCCGGCACGGGTTCCTGTCCTGGTTCGTCTTCCGGCGGCAGTGGCGCGGATGGTATGGCGACGCGGCGGCGACGGCGCATGGATTCGGGAGGCTTCGGCGCCGCTCCAGCCGCGTCGAAGCCCTGCCTCTGCGCGTTGTGCCACCAGTCGATGAGTGCCGGCCATGCGTGCGGGTGTCCGGCTATGAGGCGCATCCACGGGCGCCAGCCGGGGTCGTTGGCCATGGCGTGCAGCTGGTCGGCAGTGAGTTTGGGGCTGAGGATCGGCTCGCCCGTCTTCCTGTCGGTCCTGATCATTTCTCGTCGTCCTTGTCTTCCGCCGGCGCCTTGTCGCCGAGGACGGTGTACGCGCCTTCGAGCGGCCCGCTGATGCCGGTGCATTTCCAGCCCTTGTCGGCGGTCCATCGCCATGTGAGGGTCCATGGCGATTCGAGGCCGGTCCAGACGCTGCACGTCGCGGTCGTGGAGGTGCCGGCGTTCATGCCGCCGGATGCCTGTACGTCGGGCTGGTCGGCGATCCGGTCGATGGGGATGTTCAGGCCCTGCGCGTCGGATGCGAAGTATCGTTTGATGAGCCGGTCGCGGTCGGCGGCCTTGGAGGTGTATGTGGCGGCGGCCTTCGGGGCGAGCTTCTCGCATACCTCCAACGGTTTCTGGTGTCTTGCGGCCGGCGTGGACGTTGACGTCTCCGCCTTGACGTCGGATGCCGCGAGCTTGTTCCGATTTTCCGTGCCGGACGGATGCATGAGGATGAAGGCGATGTTCGCGACGACCATGAGCACGACGGCCGCGGTCGTGGCCGCTATGATGAGGATGTTCCTTTTGCGCTCGTCCATTTCCCCTACCCTTTCCTTCCTAGTGGATGAAGCTGACGCCGCCGCCCATGGCCTTGAGGTCGGACGCGCTGATCGTCTCGGTGACGACCGCCATCCAGCCTTTGCCGGATTGGCTGATGAGGATCGAGCCGTCGGAGTTGACCTGTTCGACGACCGCGACATGGCCGTAGTGTCCGCTGGAGCCGTGCACGCCGGGCTCGAAGCAGATCACGTCGCCGGGCTTCGGGCTCCGGCCAACCTTGTATCCGAGGCGGGCTGCGGTGTCGTTCCATTGGCCTCCGTTGCCCATGTGCGCGTCGACGGGTTTGCCGATCTGGTTGCGTCGCATCGCGGCCCACCAGGTGCACTGGTAGGTGTCGTAGTCGGGGAAGCGCGTGTAGTGCAGGCCCATGGCCTCGATGTTCACGTGCCAGCTGTCGCTCATGACGAGTTTCGGGCTCAGCGCGCCGACGGTCGGACCCGAATCGCCGGTACCGCCCGAGGAGGTGTACTTGGTCCTGGCCAGGTCGACGATCCGTTTCACGTAGTTGGTGGTCTCCGTGAAGGGCGGTATGCCGCCGTATTTCAGGACGCTGCCAAGGCCGGCGTTGTAGGCGGCGAGGGTCAGCTGGAGCGTGTCGCCGGTCAGTTTCCCGGACTTCTTGGCCGTCTCGACCTGCGAGGCGAGGCCGCACATGTAGTTGCCCTGGCTCCAGATCGCGTCGTGCGGGTTCCAGATGTCGGCCGTGCCGTCGCCGTCGCCGTCCTTGCCCGCGGACGCCCATGTGGACGGCATGAACTGTGCGATGCCCCGCGCTCCGGCGGAGCTGCCGGCATTCGGATTCCAATTGGACTCCTGGTCGATCTGGGCGGCGATGATGCTCGGCGTGACGACCTGGCAGATGGATCCGGCGCGGATCACGTCGGCCTCGTATTCCGCGGGCATGCCCGCGACCGTGGATTCGCTGGCGCTGGATCCCAGGAACGCGCCCATGACGGCCAGGAGCACGCCGAGCACCGCGAGCATGGC
>ENA-OQOA01000510-OQOA01000510.1-human-gut-metagenome-genome-assembly--contig:-NODE-510-length-16412-cov-2.772797_pt1 | contig 16412 bp, 24 predicted proteins | sample MGYA00242633_ERZ504888 | MGnify/ENA primary metagenome ERZ504888 (study PRJEB26092, sample SAMD00036372) | human gut metagenome | host: Homo sapiens | study: EMG produced TPA metagenomics assembly of... | reverse complement strand
ATATTGATTGATTAATTTTGATAGGTAGGTGGAACAAACCGCCCTGCCTTTTTCGTCCCTATGCGTTGGCATACATTGCGAGTGTCTCACGTACTTTCTGCTTCCTGCTGTATATCCATCCCGCACACCTTTCACCGTTGTAGATGAAGTTCGTACAGAAAACAGATCGTTCAAGCCTTTCAAGACATCTTTTATCAGCTTGGTGTCCCCGAATACGCCTATCACCTTTTCGCTGTATTCCACGGTTTCAAGATTGAGCGTTGAAAGATCTGCGAATGTTGTCGGCTGTTTCGCTGCGCTTTCCTTTAGAGGTGCTTTCAGATAAATGTTGGCTTCGTCCCCTGCAGTGTGGGTGTATCGTTCTATAAACTTTTCAAGGTCGTAAATCCGTTCTTTTTGAAATCGTCCAACCGCTATACTTGTTGCGTTCCAAATACATACCGCCCCCCATGCTGTAATTTTCACGGTGTTCGTATTCCTTGTCATTCTCTGCCAAATAAGCCGTTCCCTCAAAATTGGCGGCATATTTACGCATTTCGGAAAAGAGGTTTCGTGTATGGGTGGAAAAGCCTAAAATCACGGCTCTCTCTATACGGTAGTCGTGGTAGTCCGTATAGCTGTCACACTCGCTCACCCGTAGTTCACCGACAAAATGACGGCTTTTGCATTCGAAGGGATAAGGAGGCGCAAGCGTTCCGCTCCGATTTTTGCGGTGTGTTCGTTCCTCTGCCGTTCTTTCTCCGCTTTCTTCTCCCTCGCTTTGGTAAGCAGGGCAGCCGTTTCCAACAGATCTAAAAACTTGGGGTTCGCATCGTCATAATACATGCCTATCCCGAATTTTTCCGACAAAGGTCGGATAAGATCGGAAGTATGAAATTCGTACGTCCGCAAATTGATAAGATGATAGGTTATTCCCTACTGGATGCGGCTTACTTCATACACTACATAGCTGTCGTAGCTGTAACCTTCCAGCATTACCACTTGATTGACTGAAACGGTCTGTTCGTCTCTGTCATAGCTTCTGTTCGCTCCCAATAAATGTACTTTGTTCATAATGAATTGTTTTAATGATTAATATTTCGGTTCAGAGTATCACGCAAAAAAGGATGATGAAAAAGAGAAGAATGAAAAAGGGTAAGGACAGTGGAAAAGATGCGCCATACTTAAACGGATGAGGAAAACCACTACCGCCAAAACCGCCAACGTGGGCAGAATACCGCCTAAACTCGTCACCATACCACCAACGAAGGCACACACGAAACGCACCGCCACATACGCAACGAAACCGACCAGTAACCACTTCACCAAAATTTTTATGCCGATTGGAATGGAGCCGAAGCCTCGTTTCAATTCTTGCTGTATTTCTGTTCTCTTTTTCATAACATTGACTTTTTTATGCTTTGTCGGTGGCTTCACCTTGCTCGTTTCAGGAGGCAGATTTTTAGAGGCCCCGACTGTAGCTTCGCACCCTGAACCATGCAAGGGGAAGTCATGACGAGGTAATAAAAATGAGGAAATTGTTATTTGAGGAAAAAGAGATAAGAAAATATGGCAAGATTCGAGAGGATTGCTATCGTCTCAATCAGTATATGACTATTCACAACATGGTGGGTGTTAAGCCCAACCGATTAAAACCGTTTGGATGAGAGTAGTTGTATAAAGAGAAATTTTCACATATGGTTATATGAGAGGTTTGGACTGAAATACCCAGACCTACTCGATCTAAAGTCTTAGGTTATTATTTCTTTTTATGCCCTTGTGTCCAGCTTTGCATCCGTTTGGTTAATGCTTCTTTCAATGAATCCAAGAAAGATGTCTTATTGTTACGGATACGCATATCGCTGAATGTGCGTGAATGGTTAGAGTCCAATTCAATATTAAAAACGGTCTGGATATAGTCAAAAAGTTTTGCCAAAGGAATATCACCAAAGACTTTACGGCTATCCCATGCGTAGATTTGCTCGTAAAGTTCTGTTTTTGTCGCAACCCATGTGATACGGACACGAGGTAAAGACTGCTCTAACTGGCGATTTTCCAATGCTTCGAGTTCCTTATTCAGATATACCATCAACATCTCGTTAGCTTTCAGCCTAGCAAACTTGAAATCGCAATTAGTAGAAAACATCGGTTCACGTTCGTAATAGAACAATTCCAAATAAAGAGCCGTGTCAATACGTCCTCGTAAATAATAAATTGAATCAAGGTGTGTCAAGCCTGAACGGTAATAATGTACAAAATCCGAACGTTTTGCGTTATAACGGTTGATAGCCTTGATTTCATCAATCAGATAAGCCCGCTGTGAATCTACTCCTACCGGACGATTCATTTCTATATTATAAATCTTACAATAAGAAAGCAATCGGTAGAACAAACGAGGTTTTATTTCTTTAAAGAAATCTATTTCTTCCGCTTCATCCTTGAATGTATAGGAACCAATAAATTCTTTTACCTTTGAAAAGCATTAACTAATATTTGTGAGGTTTCAAGAGATTTCTTCATGATATTCAAATCCGCAGATTCGATTGTCTTCAATTTCTTTTCAATCTCTTTTTTCGAGATTATTAATAAAATTATCCATTGTCGGCGTAATAACAGCAACAACCATAAAGATAATCACGACTGCCTGTTTCCAATAACGGCGCATAAAAATCTACCGAAAGAAAAACTAACTTCGCAAACAATCATGAGAGTATCGGGATCTCAAAGACAATGTTCATCGCAAGGCACATCATTAAAAGTGTTAAGATATACGAATTGCACACAATCAAATTATCCACCTCACCACTTACCTGATATGTTTACAAAAAGCGAAAAGTCTGTGGAAAGATCAGAAAGTAGCTGCCCCCCAAATCCAAACATCACAGAGCTGACTCCGACTGTCTGCGCGATATATCGCCGTTCGTTATCGTATAATGTGGGAGAGACAAAACGGAATAACTGATAAAGAATATATGGCGAAGCACACAGCACGCCAGCACATAGGGCCGTCTTCATGTGGATGATGAATTGCCGCGCTAACCCTGTATTAATAAGTCGAACGGAAAATGATTCCATTGCACCTCCTGCCCATGCAGCCATCCGGTTGAGCAGCTGATAGGTAATAAAACCGTCATCCTTCGGTACGAGTACAACGCCAAATAACTGTTCTTTGAAAAAGAAAACCACGATACCGAACACGACGGCTACGGCGACAATTTTTATAATTGCCGCCCGCAACACGTCCAGATGTTCCCAAAAAGATTGTGTATTCGCTTCAGTAGCCATCAGTTATCCTTTTTGTTCTATGTCCTTTATTTCGTCTATCTCTTTTTCTACATTGTTCATCCCTTCCTTGAAAGAGCGAACGCCTTTGCCGATTCCTTTCATCAGTTCAGGAATCTTCTTGCCGCCAAAGACAGCAATACAACCAATACGATCAGCAGTACTTCCTGCATGCCGATACCGCCGATAAATAGTGGTGTTACCATCATAGCTTTTATTTGTTTTATTTTACTTTTATAAAATGACCGAAGGCAGACATAATTAGCTCATTCCGGATCATCTTCTCCTGTTATTGTATATTGTCGAATGTAAATTCTAGACGGCTGTCCATCTCATCGAAAACCATCAAAATCCGAAGTAACTTTCCCTATCGGAATAATCCGCATGGTCAGTTGCCCCATGTCAGGGTCATCTGCTTTGGCATAAAAGATGGCAATCGTGTTATTGGAAGGACAATAAGTGATGTCACCGTTTTCGAAACGAAGCTGCCCCTCTTCGGTATTAGTCGGCCGCCGGGGCATAGAACCGTAATATTCACGGCCTCCATAGCGTCCCAAAGTCGCAGTCAGAGGAAACATACCCCGGATTTCGTCAGCTAACGGGGTGTCGAGCCATTCCCCGGTAAACGTATGCCCTCCGGCAGTAATACGAACCGACGCACCCTGCGGCTCTTCCCGTTCGATACCGATTCGTTCAAGCCAGTCCTGTACTTGCGATTCGGCGGAAGGTACGTCTGTTGCCTCAATAGCAATGCCTTCCAACACATTCGCACCAGTAGCTTCCTCTTTGACGGAATTATAGGTGCGGCCGGCTCCGTATCCGTCATGCGTACAGAACGGAACGACTGTTTTGCCGGAGAGGTCATAAGAGGACAGGAACGAACGTATTGCTTGCGGAACATCCAATGCCCAGTTCGGGTAGCCGATAAAGACAATATCGTATTGGTCCATATTCTCAATGCGGTTTTTAAGTGCGGGAAGTGTTCCGGCAGCCTGCTCCGCATGGTTCTGGTCGCGCACATCGTCGAACTCCGTCGGATAGGGTTCCGAAGTCTCTATCAGATGCAGGTCTCCGCCCACAGCCGTTTGGATATAGCGGGCGACCATTTCGGTCGTACCACGACGCGTTCCCTTATCTACAAGGATGCTTGCCCCAGTCGTGGCATCCACATCCGCCGCATAGTTCGTATTCCCCCAACGGCTGAACCAGGCAATCAGAATCTTTCCGTTTCCGGGGGTAACCGTTCCCGGATTGTCGTTATCATCATCGTCGTTTCCCGGATCATTGGGAACTTCGGGGATATCAATTTCTGAACTGTCATCCCCTGCGCCACATCCGGCAAAAGTCATTACCGGAACGAGCAGCAATAAAGATATAAATAACCGTTTCATAATCTTGCTTTTTTAATTGATTTGACTCAGCCAGTCGGCAATCATTGAGTGGCAGTTGGACGTTTGGCCTGAACGTATCCACAGGCTCGGTTCGAGGAAGTCGCCACCCGGAATGAGCCGTCGGGCATCGGACTCGACACCACTGATACCGCTGCTGGAACTGGATACGATCAGTCCGATGCTCTTACCCTCCATCAGACTACCATATTGGAACAGGAATGTTTGTAAGGGAGCTGCCATATTACTCCACCAAAGAGGTGCGCCTACGATAATCCGGTCGTAATCGGCGATATTCACCTCCACGGGTTTGATTTCCGGATAGGATGCCGCATCATTCGGATTATTCCGGATTGCCTGAATCAGCGCACTACCTATTGCGTAGTTATTGGCCGCATAGTCGAGCCCCTCTTCGGCAGGTTCGACCCGTACCACATCGGCTTCTATCTGCGTCTGCAAATCGCTGACGATGGTATGCACATTATTTGTAAAGCTGTAATACACAATGAGCGTTTTTCCCGATGTCGGGTCAGGATCGGGAGTCGGTGTCGGCACCTCGGTATCAGGTGCGTACGGTTCGTCTTCATCGGGAGAGCAGGCGCTCAATCCCACCGCTACAAAAGCGGCAAACAAAAAATACAGGTACTTTTTCATAACGCTTATAATTTAATTAAATGATTCAATGTCAGTTGTTTTTAAGAATACCTATTTGTTCGAGCCATTTCTCCACATCGCCGCGTGAATTTTCCGCCTGGCTGCCATATACGGCCAGACTTCCGAGTATTGTCGAATTGGGGCATACCGAACGGATGTCGCTGACGCTTTGAGCCGTGCCGCTACCGCCATGCGTGCAGAACGGGGCGATGTATTTGCCCGACAGGTCATAACCGGCCAGGAAACTTTTCATCGCCGATGTAAGGTGTCCTCCCCAGATAGGCGTCCCGACAATCAGCGTGTCGTACTCGTCCATATTCTCCACCTTGTTTTCAACTCGGGACAGTAATCGCTCTCCAGCTCTCCCCGGTGCGATCTGCGGTCACCTCTTCATAAGTATCTGGATAGGGAACGACCATTTCCACTTCCACGATGTCGCCACCTATAAGGTCGTGGATATGATTGGCGACTGTCCGGGTATTGCCTCCCCATGAAAATAGACGATCAGGGTCTTTCCCGCATCCCCTGAAATGGTTCTTCCCGGCTCTATCGCCGCCGGTTCTTCACTGCTGCACGATGTCGTCGCCAGCAGTAGCATAATCATAAGTGACAAAAACTTTTCTTATACATATCGTTTATTCTATTTAATTGATCTACATTGCAAAATTACGGCAACTGCAAATCTTGGGCTTTGTTATAAAGGTCAATTTAATTTGCTGTCAGGCTCAGATTGTAATTCCCGCCATTTAATCTCTTTCGTCATCGGTTTGTTCAGCAAATCGAACATGTCCATCCGGCATTTTCCGGCGAAATCGAACAGTGTGGGAATGTACCGCTTATCCGTATTCAGCAGGGCATAAACCGCTTCTGTCATTTTCAATCGCAGCACCGTTTCAGGAATTTCCTGCCCCTCCCGCATGTAAGGTATCCATGACCGGAAAAGGCTCTCCGTTTCGGAAGTGGATGACAGACGGTGCAGGGCCGAGAGTTCCATAGTCGATGATTTGCAGTCGGATAGAGACAGAGTATGATAAAACTCGCACAAGAACTCTCGCGGAAGAGAGAAGAACAGAACCCGACAAGGCTCGTGCAATTCCGGCTCGGCATAGATGTGCGAATAGCTGTCACGTCCGATGAAGGCACTGTCGCCCCTTTCGATATTCAGCGTCTCGCCGCACTGGTTCCGCAAATACAACCGCCCGCTGTATAGATATACCAGCGTATGATTGGAAAAAGATGACAGGCTTGAGATACCGTATCTATTGACTCGAAAAAATAAATATGCTGTTCTGTTTCCATATAAAGTTTATTCAGATACAGAAAGTCCGACAAGTTGGGCGGGATTGCTACGTACCATAAAATCCACCTGCTTCTGTGCAAGCCCGTTTTCCAGCAACGCAAGAATACAGCGGCGCATCCCATCCACAGGGTGAGGCATCCCCACCTGACCGAGGTCGGTCGTTATGATACTCCGCTGCGGGGCAATACGGGCAAAGTCCGCAAATTCTTTATCACTCATCCGCTCGAAATCGGGCAGTCCCGTTACCCGGTCCCCACAAATTGGTAATGTAGCTGTATTCCATCCACGCGCCGAGGTCGATACACCGTTTAATCTGGTCGTGCGTCATTTTCCAGATACCGGAATTGGCATGAGTCACGACACACTTTCTCACACCCACCTCACGGGCTTTCCGAGCCAGCGTGATGCTCTCCTCGGGCGAAGAGTGCCCCGTTGCGAAAATGATATTCGCCTCGGCACATATCTCCATGACTCGCACGACTTCAGACAGCACACGCCCGTTATCGTCCACGACGGGCACACCCTCTTTCTTGCCGTGATAGCGGATGTTCTGGTAAACGGCATCCTGTGTCGGCATCCAGATACAACGACAAAGATTGCCGGTTGTGGTTACGGCTTTTTCCGCAGCAAATACATTTACTTTATCCCCGTGTACCCGGTTCATACACAGGCTTCCGAACACCTCGAATCCCTGTAACTCCTGACGAATCAGATAAGCCCGGTCATGACAACTGAAATCGTTGGACTTGAACAGCATGGATTTGTAGCCGACATCACGTGCCGCGCGGGCAAACTCCAATTCATTTCCCAAACGGGCTTTGGAATCCGGAGCGGCGTGCAGATGAATGTCGCTGACACCACGCAGCAGTTCATCGGCTTCGGGCGAATCCGAATTTTCAGCGGCAGAGAATATCGGTGTCTGCGCATGTGATGGCAATACACCGGAAAGCAGTACGGTTCCTCCCGCCATCACAGAGTTACGGATAAAGTCACGGCGTGACAGATCTTGTTTATTTTTCATCATTTCCTTCGTTATTCAGTTCGACAATACCTATTTTCCTGCAACCATGCGATAACCCGTTCATAAGCCGTATCATACGTTCCCCGACGAATCTGTATGCCCTCCAATACAGTTGATTGCGGGCAAAGGGAACGGACAAGCCGGTAGCTTGCCTCGGCAGAGCTGGTCCCGCTCGTGCAGAACGGAACGACGGTTTTTCCCGCGAGGTCATGTGTTGTGAGAAACGTGCGGATGGGAGGTGCGGCTGTTTCCACCCAGATAGGATAACCGATGAATATCACGTCATACGAAGAGAGGTTTTCGATATTCGTTGTCAAGGGCGGGCAATATCCGGATGCCACTTCTTCCCGGATTTGTGCCAGCAAAGTATCATAATCATTAAGTATCGGCCGTCTGGATTTCCACAAGGTCGCTCTTTACCGTGTCATGGATGTATCCGGCAATCGTCCGGGTATTACCCGTATGGGAGAAGTAGGCAATCAGCACTTTTTTGTCCCCGGAAGGTTCGACCGGTTCTTCCGGTTTTTCAACCGGAGATGTACTTGGCAAATCTGTTTGGGGTTCACCCGCTGAACAGCCCGTAATGGCTAACATAAGCCATGCAAAGAGAAATAAAAGTTTCGTTTTCATATCTGTTATTTTTAAGTTATTCATTTGATGCAAAGGTAAAAGCAAAGCCCCGCAACGTCTTTGCTGCGAGGCTCAATTTGTTTTGTCAGGAAGTTCACTACCTTTTTTCTTGATTATTCAGTACCGGACTGAATGTGGCTTGATTCACTTATCTGTTTCTTCACTCCATTGTTTACCGAAACTCGTCTATTCCGTTTCCACGCACCCACGATGTCCGTGTACCTTACATTCATCCAATGCTGATTGTAACTGCCGGAACTCATCATCGGAAAGCGTGACGTTCCAAGCCCCCAGATTCTCCAGAATCCTTTCCTGATTCTTGGAACCGGGAATAGGTACGACATTGGGATATTTATGGAGCATCCACGCAAGCGATATCTGGGCGTTGGTCGCATTTTTCTCTACGGCAAACCGATGCAGCAAATCGAGTATGGGCCGGTTGGCCTCGATATTCTCTTTCGACAGTTGGGGAACGAATTTCCGTACGTCATCGAAGCCGAACTGCTCCTGTGCCGTTACCTTACCCGAAAGGACCCCGCTTGCAATCGGTGAGAACGGTACGACTCCGATTCCTTTTTCAAGGCACACCGGGAAAATCTCCGTTTCGCAATCGCGTTCCACCATCGAATAGATGTTCTGGACGGCAGACAAAAGGAGTAATCTCATGCGCCGTCCGTATCTGGTTGGCCGATACTTGCGACAGTCCCCAACCGCGTATCAGTCCTTCCTTAACAAGCCGTCCCATGACGGTTGCCACATCTTCAAGCCGGACCGTCTCATTGATGCGATGCAGGTAATAATCCGTGCGAAGTCTGCTCATGGAATCTTCGAGATGCCGGCGCATCTCCCGGTAGAGACTCGTCTCGTCCGGTTGCGGGAGTTCACCAATATGAAATTTGGTGGCGAGTACCACTTCCTTACGGAACGGCTCGATAGCTTTACCCACCAACTCCTCGTTATGCCCGGCGTAGAATTGTTCCTTGCCATAGGCTTCCGCCGTATCGAAATGCGTGCAGCCGTAGTCGTATGCCTTGCGGATGGCTTCTATGGCATACGCTTCGGGCGGCACTTGTCCGTAACCGTGGCTGAATCCCATACATCCCATTCCTATCGGAGATACTTCCAGCTGTCCTAATTTTCTATTATCCATATTGTTATATTTTAGAGTGAGATTATTATTGAATTACTTTATTTCCTTATTTTTAGCCATTTCCCATAAGTCAGCATCCGCCAGCCCCATTCCAGAGGCCCGAAGCGGAAATAGGAGAGCCATAGGACACTGAATGCCATCTGGACAAGAAAGACGTAGAAAGCTATGGATTCTGTTCCTGTCAATCCAATGCCGGCCCCCAGTCCGAAGCCGATACCGTAGAAGAGAACCATGCCCCATACCGACTGTCCTACGTAATTGGTCAGTGCCATTCTCCCCGGAGCGGCAAGACAACGCCACAAGCGCCACTCTCTACCATGCAGGTAAAGGAGACAGATAGCGGAAACATATGCAAAACCTGAAGGATAGACACTTGCCGTATAGATGGCGGTGTGTGCAGCTGTCCCGAAAGGATGCCCGTTTACCGTACTCCAGGCATAGAGAATGGACAAGGGAAGTCCCAGCAGAAAACCGTATGTCACCGTTTTTTCAGTAGCATCCGATTTGCCTCAAGATTGGCGTATATTTGCTTGCGCCCAATGTAGAAGCCCAATAAGAACAATCCCAATACCTTAAAATAGCGGTTGCTGTCGATGAATTCCTGCAAGCGTACCCATGCACCCTGTATCAGAAATTGAAAGACCTCTCCGTAGCTTTCCGCATTACGCAGCCAGATTCCGAAGTTATATTCCGTTATGCCATATAAATTGCAATAGTGCTGTTGCATTCGCACTGCGGGAGCCGACAGGGACACTCCGAATGTACCGGCCAGCCAATCAATCGGAATAGGAAGTAGCAATAGGACTGCGGAAGTCCCCAGCAACACTCTGTCCGAAACATGCCGGAAAAGAGGGAGCAGCATGCCCAATAAGGCATACAACAGCAAGATGTCTCCGCTCCAGATAAACATCAAATGCAGAAAACCGATGGTGGCCAGAACAATCATCCGCCGATAAAATATACGGAATCCGTCCGTTCCCTTTTTAGCCGCGTTGCTGATTATGATTGAGAATCCGATACCGAACAGCAGCGAGAATATGGTGTAGAACTTACCGTCTACAAAAAGGTATTGAAGAAAGCGGACTACCTTGTCTATTTCTGCCGTAGGCATGGCCTCCGTTATTCTCAATTTTTGAAAGGTATAAAGCGAAAATTCCGGAAAGTTTGGCAAGGCAGATTCCCAGCAATGCAAATCCTCTTAGAGCATCGAGGATGACATGGCTTCCGATGTCTTCACGGGTACCATGTCTTTTATATCCATTTCCTTATTCATTGATTCTTTCTTTTTTGTTAACCAACATGACGCTTCCCAGTATGATTACAAGCCCGAGCAACTGTATGCCTGTAATCTGTTCCCCGCCCAGCCCGCCACCGATAACGACAGCCACCACAGGATTCACGTAGGCATGGGTGCCCACTTCCGTTGTCGGGCGGATCTTCAGCAGCCATACGTAAGCGGAATAAGCCATCAGCGAGCCGAACAGTATCAGATAGGCCAATGACAACCAGGCGTATAGAGGGACCGTACTGAATCCCGTAGGAGAGAACTCCCCGTTCCCCAATGTACATATCCAGAACATCATGCCGGCAAAAAGCATTTGCCAGGCGGAACCTGCAAACGCGTTTGCAGGTTCTGTGTCTGATGAACGGTATTTTGTATAAAGTGTTCCCCAATGCCCAGGAAATACAACCGGCTACAAGCAGTAAAATACCATATTCACTATGATCGTGTACGGTTACCGTCATTTCCAGTTGCTCGGCATACAATAACCCTACTCCTGCAAATCCCATCAAAATACCGGCAAGGGTACATTTGCTCCGAAAGGTATATTTCCACATCGGAGCATCGAGTGTCATAATCCAGATAGCGGTAGAGGAGGCCACCACAGCCACCAGGCTGCTGCTGACATATCGCTGGGCCAGCATCACTACTGCCATATCGATGAACAGCAGGATGATTCCGCTCACAGCCGACCTGCCTACAAGCCTTGGGATAAAGACCCGTTCTCCACGACATGCACATATCACAAGCAGTATCAATCCTGCCGTAGAGAAGCGCAATGCACCGAGAAGGAAAGTCGGAAAGCCGTGTAAAGCCACCCCGATAAAGTAGTAAGTGGACCCCCAAACTACATAAATCAAGAATAAGCGAATAGGATGGCAAGTTTTTTCGGCATTATTTTTATATTTTATTTCAACGCATTCTTGAAGAACCCGTCTATCTTGTCGAACGGAATCACGTTGAGATTATCGTATAAATCGACATGGTTGGCTCCGGGAATAATCAACAGTTCCTTGTTACTCCCTGTCAGCCGCTTGTAGGCATCCTCACTGAAATAGCGGGAATGAGCTTTTTCTCCATGAATCATCAACACGGCACTGCGGATTTCGCTGATATAGGTGAGCAGCGGCATATTGATGAATGACAATACGCTGGTTTTCGTGATTCCCTCGTTGGAGTTCGGGGAACGGCGATGGTAGCCTCGTTCCGTCTTGTAGTAGTCATGATACTCCTTGACGAATTGCGGAGTATCATCCGTCACGGGGTCGAGTACGCCACCGTCGCGTGCATAGCTGTCATCACGATAATCCTCGGTACGCTGTGCGTTGAGTTGTTCGCGCAACTTATAGCGGTCATCGGCACTCATGGCATCGAAATACCCATTGGCATTTACCCGGCTCATATCATACATAGTCGGAAGGTTCCGACTGTCGCCTTGATGCGCGGATCATTGGCCGCAGCATTGAGTGCAAACCCGCCCCAACCGCAAATACCTAAGATTCCGATGCGTTCCGAATCGACGTCTGTACGAGATGTCAAATAATCGACTGCCGCACTGAAATCTTCCGTGCTGATTTCGGGTGAGGTGAGGTAACGGGGCGTACCGCCGCTTTCACCATAATAGGAGGGGTCAAAAGCGATGGTCAGAAAACCTCGTTCGGCAAGCGTCTGGGCATAACGGCCCGACACCTGTTCTTTCACCGCACCGTAAGGGCCACTGACTGCAATGGCTGCCAGATGTCCTTGCGTATTTTTCGGCTTGTAAAGGTCTGCGGCAAGCGTGATGCCGTAACGGTTGTGAAACGTGATTTTCTTATGTTCCACCTTATCACTCTGCGGAAAGGTCTTATCCCATTCCTGTGTCAATTCCAATGGTTCCATACCGGTTGTATATATTTTGTTGTTGTCGTTTCTTGTGCCATGACATTCGCAAAGGTCAGGAACGTCAATATGGCGATTGTTTGTAACTTCATAGCCGTATTATTTTACTTTATAGCGGAGCCAGACAATATCTGCTTCCCATTGTTCCACACTCTCTAATTTCAGCTTGTACGGGTTACATTCCACACGGGAGATTCCATCGAAAACCGCCGTCTGTCCCTTACGCCCGTCAATACCCGGAGCTACCATAATACTTACTTCGTCAATCAGTCCGCCCCCGACAATCGCCAAGCATTCAACGCCGAAATGTTCACAAAGCAGCTCCATAGCTTGCGGCAAGTCAATGCGTTCCGCACCGGTGGCAATCCACGAAATACCCGATGTGCGCAGCGTTTCCAGATATTTCTCGGACACCTGTTCACTGACAATACAAAGTAGAGGATGCCCGTCAGCTTCACCCTCCTGCCAACGCAGTTTCCCATAGGTATCGACAATGATCGTATATTCGTCCGATTTATTGGCGACATATACGGATTTATGACCTATCGGAGTTCCCTCCATCGGGGTACTTTCTTCTTTGACGGCGGAACATTCGAGTGCGGTAGTTATCCGTCCTGACAGTTTCGAGCAAGGCCCCAGTTTTTCCAAGGCTATGTAATACTCATCCGTACTCAGTTGCCCGACCATCGGGCAGTCGATGCGGCCATCGACCGAAGTCATCATGTGACTGATTATATATGGTCTCATATTCTTGGTTTTTATTTATAATGCAAAAGTAAGGCAGCTTCTTCGCTCTGCCGGTAGACAAATTACGGATTATACTACCATTTACTGATTCCTTATCGGCCTACTTGACGTTGCTGTTCGGCATTGTACCGGTCTCCCACAACGGGAATAGCAGCCACGGTATCCTCCAGTTCTTTCCAATCCCCGGAGCTGATGTTGAAGTCGAGTGTGCGCAGGTTTTCCTCCAGATGAGACAGTTTTGTCGTTCCCGGAATCGGTACGATCCACGGTGCTTTCTGAAGCAACCAGCCAAGAGCCACCTGTGCCGAGGTCATGCCCCGTGTGCGCCCGAAAGCTTGCAGCGCATTTACAATGTGGGTATTCGCACGCATCGCTTCCGGCTGGAAACGCGGCAGGGTCTGACGGTTGTCGTTGTTTACATCGAAGACCGTGTATTCGTTGATGCAGCCTCCCAAAAATCCACGGTTGATTGGGCTGTATGGTACAAAGCCGATACCCAACTCCCGGCATACATCGAGAACACCGTTCTCTTCCACCAGGCGGTGCATCAGATGGTACTCGCTTTGGATAGCCGTCAGCGGACAAATGGCGTGGGCCTTACGGATTGTTTCGGCACTGACCTCGCACATACCCCAGCGTTGCACTTTACCTTCCTTGATCAAGTCGGCAATGGTAGCCGCTACCTCCTCGGCCGGAGTATTCGGGTCGGCACGGTGCTGGTAGAACATCGGCAGTGAATCGAGTCTCAATCGGCGAAGTGACTCCTCGCAATAGCGGCGGATGGTTGCCGGACGGCTGTCCTGACGACCAGTTCCTTTGCCGTCGATGACTTCGTGCCCGAATTTGGTCGTTACGTTAATCCGTCCCTTGAACTCGGACAGCGCTTCTCCTGCCAGGTTCTCATTGGTCAACGGCCCGTAAATGATAGCCGTGTCGAAGAGCGTCACTCCACGCTCTACCGCTTCATGCAACAATCGGATACACTCTTTCTTATCCGGGTGTTGGCTGCGGTTGTAAGTCATGCCCATTACACCGAAGCCGAGTGCCGACACCTCGAATGCCGCCTTGCCCGTACCCAATACACGATGTCCCTTGATACGGGCTGCATCGATATCCACCACATCGGATGTTTCCGCTTGTTTCGCTTCTGAAGCGAATACTTTGCCCAATCCCGAAGGCATGGCCATTGCGGCTCCTGCCAATGCAGCCGTTTTGAGAAATCCACGACGGCTGATATCCATTTTATTGTTTTCTTCCATGATTTTATGTTTTATGCATTATAACTTAATGAATGGAAAATGCCCCGTCCACTAAAAGGGCGTGCCCGTCCACGAAACTTGCCTGCGGTGAGCAAAGCCACAATACGGCGTTGGCTATCTCTTCCGGTTTACCGAGACGTCCGGCAGGAATATCTCGGACCAGTTCCTTTTCCAGATCGGGGTTACGCCGTATCAGTTCTTCGGCCATAGGTGTTCGGATCACACCCGGACAGACGGCATTGATACGAATCCCCTTTGCCGAGTAATCAATGGCGGCTGTACGTGTAAGCCCGATTACCGCATGCTTGCAGGCGATATAGGCCGCTTGTCCGGGGAACCCCGTAACACCGCCTTGAGACGAGGTATTGACAATGGCACCACCGCCTTGTTTCAGCATCTGGATAATCTCGTAACGCATACAGTTCCATACACCTTTCAGATCGACGGCTACCGTGCGGTCGAACTCCTCGTCGGTAATCTCGGCCATCGGCCGTTGCGGGGTCTGTATCCCAGCATTGTTCAATGCAGCGTCCAGCCTGCCGTAAGTCGCAACGATCCAGTCAATCATCTCCTTTACAGCCCGTGTATCGGACACGTCGCAGCGATATGCCACGGCTTTATACCCTTCTGAAACCAACTTCTCGGCTTGTTCTTTCGGCTCATTGATGTCCACCAATACTACGGTTGCACCCGCTTTTGCAAATGCTTCTGCCGAGACCAGCCCGATACCTGCCGCTGCCCCCGTTACCATTGTTACTTTCTCATTCATTGTTTTCATGATTCTTTTGTTTTAATATTCTGCCAACAAAGGTAAAAAGAGAGCCCCGCAACGACTTTGCTGCGAGGCTCAAAAGATTTTGTTATGAAGTTCACTTTGTTAAAATGACTTTTTCCGAAAAATCCATAATCTATATTCTCCTGATTAACTTGGCTGGATTTCCTACAACGATCGTATTCGATTCGACAATTCTCTCCGAAATGCGGAAAAACCTTGTGTAATAATTCACGATATTCTTCCGTATCCGGCATCGTATGATTCAGCCGGAAGATATTTTGCCGCAGCTCTTTTACCACGCCTAGTTCTTCTTCCGTCTGGTGCAGGCAGTCGATTCGCAACTCTTCCATTGGCTTATTCGATTGCTTGTTTGACCCAATCTCCAACTTGTTTCGTACTTCTATTACACAACCGGCCTTCTTCCCATTCGATTTTGGGGTAGAGTCTCTTGAGTTGTTTCACGCTACCCGTGATTGAACTGCCACCCGAAGTGGCAAAAGGAATAACGGTTTTACCCGCGAAATCATATTTCTCAAGAAAAGTATTGACCGGACGCGGACACAAGTCCCACCATATCGGATAACCGAGGAACACCACGTCGTAATCTTTCAGTTCAATCGTTTCTCCGCCCAACGCAGGACGTGATTTGTCGTCTGCCATCTCCACCGAACTGCGGCTCGCCTTGTCGTTCCAGTCGAGATCTGCCGAAGTGTAGGCCGTAGCCGGAGTAATCCGGTGAAGTTTACCGCCAGTCTCTTTTGCGATAGCGGTTGCCACTTTCTCTGTGGTCCCCGTACAGGAGAAATAGGCTACAAGGATTTTCTTGTCGGACGGCCTGTCGGTATCTGCTGTTTGTTTTTGTGCTTTCGACGGGTTACTGAAAGTAAGTAGGCTCATAAGTATCAATACTATCTGTTTCATGTCATTTTAATTTAGAATATTCTTCATCACCGACAGGTTCCAGCCATTCGGTACTGTTGTTCTCACCGGGCACTTCGATGGCTAAATGCGAGAACCAGCTGTCGGGAGCAGCCCCGTGCCAATGTTTCACGCCTGCCGGAATA
>ENA-OQOA01000509-OQOA01000509.1-human-gut-metagenome-genome-assembly--contig:-NODE-509-length-16419-cov-2.873742_pt1 | contig 16419 bp, 23 predicted proteins | sample MGYA00242633_ERZ504888 | MGnify/ENA primary metagenome ERZ504888 (study PRJEB26092, sample SAMD00036372) | human gut metagenome | host: Homo sapiens | study: EMG produced TPA metagenomics assembly of... | reverse complement strand
CCTTTTTGAAATCTGTGAATGATCTCTTCACTGCTCTCACCCTTTTCATATCCATCAAAAGTAATCTTTGTCGGACGGATCCCAGTCAACGTTCCCCATGGAAGCTGTTTGTCTAATGCTTTGGAAAACAACTGATAGATTCCTTGTTTCATCCGGTTTTTAAAAATCTTCTTATTTTTCATAATCACCAAATAACTGGATCTCATCTTCTAACTCGTCCTTTTTATATAGATTCATGACGATTTCCTGATCTTTATAATCCACGTCCAGTATAAAATCATAGATAGAATCAACGTGATCCGTCAATTCTATCTTCTCTCCAAGCATAAATGCCAATATTAAACTTCGAATGTCATATTCATAAATGGTCTTGTTCTGAATTAATCCAATCATAATCTATTGCAGAAACGGATTGCATCTGCTTTCCTCCTCGATCGTCGTTGGTGGTGTATGACCGGATAGTACCTTTGTCCATGGTGGGAGTACGAATAATTTCTCTCTGATCGCTGTCAGAAGATCATTCAAATTGCCTGTCGGAAAGTCTGTTCTTCCAATGCTCATCTGGAACAGTGTATCTCCAGAGATCAGCCATCCATAATCTGCAAAATAATAACATACTCCACCTTTTGTATGTCCTGGAACATGGATACATTTTACCTTTGTTCCTAATACATCTATGATCTCTCCATCTTTCACCAGATGATTCGCTTTTAATGAGAGATCCATTCCCATCATCGCTCCGAGATTGAGCTGTGGATCTGCCAGAACATCTGCTTCATCTTCATAAAGATAGATATCAAGATCTGGTTTTTGTTCCATCAGATATGGAAGGGCCATTACATGATCAAAATGCCCGTGTGTCAGACATACACCTGCCAGTTCCATTCCATCTTCTTCTAATGTATTCATAATACGTTCTCCCTGATCTCCCGGATCAAAGACGAATGCCTGATTTGTTTTTGTATTCTCAACAATATAGCAGTTTGTCTGCATCTGCCCAAGACAGATCGTTACCATCTTAAGAGGTCTGTCAAGTCTTAATGTTGTTTCGCTCATATTTTCACCTATCCTGCTGTTCTTTCTATGTCGATCACGCCTTCTACATTCCTGATCTTCGCAATAATACGGTTCAACTGCTCTACGCCTGTAATATCAAAGGACATGCTAAGCGTTGCTCTTCCTTTCTTATTGTTTAATACGTTGATCGTTATGATGTCAATATCTAATTCTAAGAAGATCTTTGATACTTCTGCTAACAATCCCTTTCGATTATTGGCATAAATATTGATCTCTGTCGTGTAAGTCTGTGTTGTATCTGCTTCACTTACCTGCCATTCAGCTTCAATAAGTCTTGCCCTGTCAGATTCTGGCATATTCAGAAGGTTCACACAATCTGTTCTGTGAATCGAGATTCCTCGTCCTCTTGTAATAAATCCAACGATCTCATCTCCTGGTACTGGATTACAACACTTTGAAAAACGAACAGCAACATCATTCGCTCCACGTACAACAATTCCTCCTTTGGATTTCTCATCCTTTTTCTTCTCTGGATTCGCTGCTGCCGCCTGTGCTGCTTCTGTTGTTTTCTGCAAGATCTGTTCATCCGTGATCTTTTGTTTCTGGATCTTACGGTCTTCTTCCTGCATCTTATTGATAACCTGGCCTTCTTTTAAACCACCATGTCCAACAGCTGCACATACAGAATCCCAGTCTTTAAATCCGTATTTTAGTTCAACCTTCTTAATGTATTCAGGTTTCATGAGTTCTGGGAGCCTGATGCTCTTGCTCTTACAGTATTTTTCTAACAGTTCCTTACCTCTGACGATATTCTCTTCCTTGAATTGTCGTTTAAACCACTGATTGATCTTACTTCTTGCCTGTGCTGATTTTACGATTCCTAACCAGTCTCTGCTAGGTCCTTTTGAATTCTGTGATGTAATGATCTCTACACGATCACCATTCTGCAAATGATAATCAAATGGTACCTGTCTTCCATTGACCCTGGCTCCAACCATCTTATTACCGACTGCACTATGGATTGAATATGCAAAATCGATCGGTGTCGAACCATTCGCAAGGTTTTTGACATCTCCATTCGGTGTAAAACAATATACCTGTTCTGCAAAGAGATCCAAGTTCGTCTTCAGCAAACTTAAAAACTCTTTGTTATCATCCATATCACGCTGCCATTCCAGCACTTCTCTTAACCAGCTTAACTTCTCTTCCTCTTTGTTAAGTCCCTTGGTATTATTATTTTCTTTATATTTCCAATGGGCTGCGATACCATATTCAGCAACACGATGCATCTCAAATGTACGGATCTGAATCTCAAATGGATGTCCTTCTGGTCCGATCAATGTTGTGTGAAGTGACTGATACATATTCGGTTTTGGCATCGCGATATAATCCTTGAATCTTCCTGGAATCGGTTTATACATCTCATGAATGATCCCAAGTGCCGCATAACAGTCCTTAACCGTATCAACCTTGATCCGGACTGCAAATAAGTCATAAATCTGATCGATCGTCTTATGCTGATTGACCATCTTCTTATATATACTGAACATGTGTTTCACACGGCCATCAATCTCTGCCTTAATTCCAGCGTGGTCAATATGTCCTTTCACTTCGTCAACGATTTCCTGAATGAATGCTTCTCTTTCTTCCTTTGCAGAATCAAGAGAGCGTTCTAAATCTTCATAAACATCTGGTTTTAAATATCGAAGTGCCAGATCATCTAATTCAACTTTGATCTTGGAAATACCAAGACGATGTGCGATCGGTGCATAAATATCCATCGTCTCTCTGGATTTCTCTTTTTGCTTCTCTGGACGCATAAACTGCATGGTACGCATATTATGCAAACGGTCAGCAAGTTTGATCAGGATCACTCGGATATCTTTTGCCATTGCAAGAAACATCTTTCGTAAGTTCTCCGCCTGAACTTCGATCTTGTCTTTGGAATAGCTTAATTGTCCTAACTTTGTTACGCCATCAACTAACTGGGCAACTTCTTCCCCAAAATCTCTTACAATATCTTCATGGGTTGTTTCCGTGTCTTCTACTACATCATGAAGCAGTCCTGCCATAATCGTTTCTTTATCAAGTTCTAATTCTGCCAATATGATCGCAACACAAATAGGATGAATGATATATGGCTCTCCAGACTTTCGTTTCTGTTTCTCATGTGCCTTATATGCTACTTTATAGGCACGTTCTACAGCCTCAATATCTTCTTCATCATAAATGCTTTGCATGGTTGTGATCAGCTGTCGTTTCAGTTCCTCAGGCGGTGTGAAACTATCTGGACTGCTGATATCCTTCTTTACACGATTAATGTTTGTTCTGCTTTCTTGTTTCATGCACGGATACCTCTTGTTTCTTTTGATTATTTTTTAAGCTTTGATTCGCAGTAAATACAGCGATATACTTGGTGTTCTCTGTCTGTCAATTTAAACACATGATCGATTTCTTGTTCTACAGATGTAATACATCTTGGATTCTTGCATTTTGCAATATTCACGATCTTCTCTGGAAGTTCTACTTTGTGTTTGGACTTTACACTGCCATTTTCAATGACACATACCGTAACTTCTGGATCTATATAACCTAAAACATCAAAGTTCACTTCAAATGCATCTGAAATCTTAATGATATCTTTCTTGCCCATTTTGCTGCTTTTTACATTCTTAATGATTGCAACACTGCAATCTAACTGATCTAATCCAAGACTATTATAAATCTGCATTCCGCGTCCTGCACGGATATGATCTAATACGATTCCATTCTTAATGCTATCAATGTTCATCTGCACTTACCCCCAGTAATTCCATGATCAATGCCATTCTTACATGTTTTCCATTCAATACCTGTTTAAAATAGCAGGCTCTTGGATCGTTATCAACTTTTACAGAAATCTCATTCACACGAGGTAATGGATGTAAAATAGAAAGATCTTTCTTGGCAATCTTTAATTTATCCATATCTAAGATATAGCTATCCTTCAATCTTACATAATCAGCTTCATTAAAGAAACGTTCTCTCTGTACTCGTGTCATATAAAGAATGTCAAGCTGTGGCATCACATCTTCCATCTTATCAACTTCTGTAAATGTGATTCCTTTCTTCTCAAAAACATCTTTCTTCAGATACTCTGGAATCTGGAGTTCTTCTGGAGAAATTAAAATATAATTGATTCCTTCATATCTTGATAATGCTTTGATCAGAGAATGCACTGTTCGTCCAAATTTTAAATCTCCACAAAATCCAATCGTGAAATTACTTAAACGTCCCTTTTCTCTTCGAATTGTTAAAAGGTCTGTCAATGTCTGTGTTGGATGATTATGACCACCGTCTCCTGCATTGATCACAGGGATATTTACATACTGTGACGCTACATATGGTGCTCCTTCCTTTGGATGACGCATCGCAATAATATCTGCATAACATTCAATGACTCTTGCTGTATCTGCAACACTTTCTCCTTTAGATGCAGATGATGAATCAGCAGAAGAAAATCCAAGAACACTTCCCCCTAATTCAAGCATTGCTGCTTCAAAGCTTAATCTTGTTCTTGTACTTGGTTCAAAGAACAGCGTTGCTAATTTCTTGTGTTTGCACACTTCCTGATACTTCTCAGGATTCTTTGCGATGTCATCAGCGCGGTCTAATAATCTATCAATATCTTCCACGCTTAAATCCATCGGATCAATCAAATGTCTCATTACATATTCCTCCTAATGGTTTGTCCTACCTTCAATTCTACATTTTTAGGCACCTAGTGTCAATTCTTTACTTCTGATTTTAGACGAAGAACGCCCTTGTCTACCATAAAGACTGGTCGATACGATAATTTTGACTTTCTAAGTCCCTCTTCTCCAGCATCGTCTTCTCTGTTCACATATTTGAAATCTTCCATCTCATGGATCACAAACTGTTGATTGATCATCGGATAAGCTCCTTGGATATCTGCAAAAGCTTTTTCAATATGAACGATAAATGTATCTTCATTTGATGCACGTTCACCGATTGAAAATCCTACGACCTTTCCTTCCGCACGCAGAACACCTCCGACAAGTCCTAATTCTTTATAATTGATCACACAATTTTTAGAAACACAGATCTCGTCATGTTTCTCTATATCTTCTGGATCACAATTTTGCATCTTCCATTCCATCAGCATTGCCAGTACTTCTAACTGATTTTCATCGGAAAGTGGTTCATAGGACCATTCATGATTTTCTTTAAAACGATTGATATGATTTCTCTTTCCATGAAGTTTCTTTCCTGATAATGTTGCGAGTTTTTCTCTGTCATAAATATATTCTGAGATATCTCTGTCATATTCAATCTCATAAATATCTCCAAAATATTTCACGAAACTCTTCTTCCATCTCATGAGTTACACCATGTAATACAAACGGAATCTTTTTTCTTTGCAATCATCCATAAAATATTGCAATACTTTCTTTTATTCCTTTTCCCAAGTGGATACAAAAGAACCTCCTCCTCATCAGTATGAGATACAAATAATCCATCTATGATCGCATACTTTACTTGATAAAAAGAACTCCATAAAATAATATTCGCTGTTGCATAATCACAACTTCTTGTATCATCTGCTAAGATACATCGATCAATTTCTTCCTTATCTTCAATTGTTGGTGTTTTAAACTCCATCTTTATCAACTCCATTCTAGTGTTTTCTCGTAATATTTTTATTTGTGATATGGCTGATGATTCAAAATCCGATAAGCACGATAAATCTGTTCTAATATGATCGTGCCTGCCAGCGAACCACTTTGTGTAAATGACGATACATGAAATGGCTTTGCTTCCTCTGATCCTAAATCTCCAATATAAAAATGAAACTTTGAAATTCCCTGTACAGAACTTTCATTAATCAGCTGTGCAAGCCCCGGACTTGTCATACTGTCTCTTCCAGGCAGGATATGATAATGTTCTCCCGGTTCTTTTAATATTTTCTCTACTTGTTTTGCATTCTTCTTATATACTACAGAAACTTTCGCGTATGCACCAAGACGTTTTAGATACTCACCCATTGCTTCCTGATACATCTTAGGATCCTGTGATTTCTTCTGCAGAATATAAATTTCAAATTTCATCATATCTTTTAATTTCCTTCAAAAAATTGTTTTAATTTTTTATCTTGTTTTAAAGCCAACTCATATCTTTTGTTGATCTGTTTTGTAAGTTTTTTAATTCTTTGCTATTCTGGCTTTCTTTTTTGCATCTGTGATCTCATCCGTATCATGTTTTTGATTATTATAGATACAGAATGTATCCCCTTTCTTCATCACATAATACGATGTCATCCCCGGTGCAAGTGTTTTAATCTTGCGGATCTTCATCTCATATGTTACATAAACGATATAGGATTCATCGTCTGCTCCTTGTTTGATCAGATATGTAAGATTCTTATATTTCTTCACATACTGATGGATTGCCTTTTGATCCTCAGTTAATTCATTCGTATCTTCTACCATATTCTTAAGATTTTCCAGATCATTTTTCTGAACTCTCTCATAATATGTTTTCATAAAATCCTCAACTGCTTTTTTCTCAGTCTCTGAATCTCTCTTCTTCGTTTCCGCTGCATCATTTGTTTCTCTGATCACGCCTTGTGAGGTATTCTTTTGTGTTGTTTGTTGAAAAATCTTTTCATTTGTAAGTCGTTCTTGTTTCATCTGGTCCAATTTCGCATATGCCAAAAAGCTGCAACAAAAATAAGATCCAGCTTATAATGATAACAACAACTGTAGATTTTCTAAGCTTCACGCACATCCCTCCAATCCACCTACAGCAAATTTACAGTATATTATACCTTACCTTGCGAAGCAAGTCCAGTCCGAAGGACTATGCATTCACGAATGCCCTGCGGGTATACCTTATCGAGCGAAGCGAGTCCAGTCCGACCCCAAAATATCTCTTGCTATTTTTTTGAATATGTTGTAATATAATATAGCTTATGTACCAGTAACTCAGTGGATAGAGTGGCAGCCTCCGAAGCTGTTGGCCGCGGGTTCGACTCCCGCCTGGTGCATACTTTATCTAGATAAAATCAACGAATACAATTTAATATCGTCTTATAAGAGACTATAGATTTTACTGTTTCTGATTACTAAACAGCAGGTCTATTGTCTCTTTTTTGTTATTAAGGAGGAATCATTTTATGGATCAGACGTATATGAAAGAAAAACCAATTTTACCATTATTACTATCAATGGCTCTGCCAATGGTAATCTCAATGTTTGTAAACTCATTGTATAACATCATTGACAGTATTTTCGTTGCCAAGATCAGTGAAGATGCAATGACCGCATTATCTCTTGTATATCCAGTACAGAATCTGATCAACTCAATTGCGGTTGGATTCGGTGTTGGAATTAATGCAGTCATTGCCATGTTTCTTGGTGCAGGAAAAGCAAAGGAAGCCGATAAAACTGCAACTCAGGGATTATTTTTAAATGTCATTCATGGAATTCTGCTTACAATCGTTGGATTAATGATCATGCCATCATTTCTTGCAATGTTTACGAATGATCAAACTGTTATTGGGATGGGATTACAGTATTCGACAATTGCATTAATGTTTTCAACGATCATTATGGCAAGTATTTCCTTTGAAAAGATTTTTCAAGCAGTTGGAAATATGGTGATCACTATGATTGCTTTAATGACTGGCTGCATTGTAAATATTGTGTTAGATCCACTTTTAATCTTTGGAATTGGATTCTTTCCGAAACTTGGAATTCAGGGTGCAGCACTTGCAACAGGTATCGGACAAAGCAGTACATTGATCCTTTATCTGATTGCATATGTATTACGCCCAATTCATGTAAAAATCAGAAAAGATTACTTAAAACTAGAAGCTGTTTGTGTTAAGCGTTTATATGCGATCGGAATTCCAGCAACTTTAAATATGGCACTGCCATCTTTCTTAGTATCTGCTTTTAAATGCGATCTTAGCATCATTTTCGCAAACATATGTTGTTGTGCTTGGTGTTTATTACAAATTACAAACATTCTTATATCTAACAGCAAATGGAATGATCCAGGGAATGCGTCCGATCATGAGTTATAATTATGGAGCAAAGGAATCAGCTCGTGTTCGTAAGATTTATCTTATGACGTTTGAGATTGTTGTTGGAATCATGGCTGTTGGAACGGTTATTTGTTTTGTGATGCCACAGACACTGATGAGTATGTTTACAAGTAATCCTGAAACATTGACAGAAGGTGCGATCGCACTCCATATTATCTGTGCAGGATTTATAGCTTCTTCCGTTTCTGTTGTTTCTGCAGGTGCGTTTGAAGCGTTAGGAAAAGGTATCCAGTCTTTTTTGATTTCATTTTTACGTTATGTTGTAGTGATCATTCCTGCTGCATTTGTATTAAGCAAAACAGTTGGAGTGCATGGTGTATGGCATGCTTTCTGGATTGCTGAAATCATTACAGCTGTAATAGCTTTTATTCTTTATTACCAGTTGATCGGAAAATCAGGAAAAATTAACTAAATTTTGACAGATTGTAAAGAAACGCTTACAATAAACAAAAAGAAAAAGGAGAGTAAAGTTTATGGGACATATATCAACCGTTGAAGTTCGTTATGCAGAAACAGATCAGATGGGAATTGCTCATCACAGCAACTATGCCGTCTGGTTTTGAAGTTGCCAGAACTGATTTTATCAAGGCTGCTGGCATTTCTTATACAGATGTAGAAAAAGAGGAATCATCACTCCATTAACGAGTCTTGAATGTAAATACAAAAAAGCAGCTTTCTATGAAGACCAGTTACAGATTCATGCAAGTCTTACAAAGCTGTCTCCGGTTCGTCTGGAATTCTCTTATAAGGTTACAAGAGGTGGGGACCTGATCGCTACTGGAAAAACAACACATGGTATGGTGACAAAAGATTTAAAACCGATCAACGTAAAAAAGAACATCCGGAAATTTACCGAATGTTCGAAAATGCTTTGGATTAAAGATAACTTAACTGCTCAATTAGAATTAACCGCATTAGTTGATGTGGAAATGTCATTCTACTGAAACTTAATTTTAATTTCCTTTGGATACAACCTTTGGTGATAATCCGAGGGAACCACCAATAATAAATGTGATATTGTTTATGGACTCCTTGTTCCACTGATCCCATTTCTTCTGGAATTGTTCGGTGGAGTAAGGAGTTCCTTCTATACAGAGAGGAATTACGAAAGATCCTTCTGGAATCTTATCAAGAATTCTTTGACCTTCAATTTCTTTAATCTTTGATTCCTCTTTGTCACTGGCATTATCTGGTGTTTTCTCATCAGGGAGTTCTATGATCTCAAAATTATATTTTTTACGGATGATCTTTGTGTAATGATCGATCAGTTCTCTTAAATATGTTTCTTTGATTTTTCCGACACAGATCATTTGGATTTTCATGTGTTTCGATACCTTTCTTTATAACTTAATCAGCAATTCCCAATAGCCTTTGTGACTGCTGCCAATTCGTCTAATTGCCTCTTGTTTTTTCATCTTATTTAAATAATATTTTACTCTATCCACTGTCCATCCTAATTCCATTGCTATTTCTTTCTGACTTAATGCTGGATTATTTTGAATCACTTGTAAAATTTCGTGATCATTTTTGGTTAATTTTATCGTAGTTTGGGTAGTAGTTTGGGTAGTAGTTTGGGTAGTTTTTGATTTTTCTTCTCTTCGATACATATTCACTCTAAAATCACCATCAAAATCAATTAATTCTGGTTTTTTTAGACCATATTCTTTACATTCCCTAAGAATTCTTGGTATTCCGGTTCCCCATTTTTCGATAATTTTCATATACGCAAATATCTCTACTACTATAATCGTCTTGTCATCAATTGATTGCAACGTTACATCTGGATAAATTTTAGGCTCACAGCTATCTGAAATAGCATTTGTAATAGAATCCATTGTCTGAAAAATCGTATCAGGATTCATACCAACGATATTTAATGTCTTGTCATCAACACCAAAAACAATACGTCCTCCTCTGCCATTTGCAAAAGCTACTACTGTTTTCATATATTTTTCACTTTTTTTGGGCATTTCAACTTTATATTCAATATTTATTGACTCTCCTGAAAACAATTTATTTTTCAATATAACTTCTCCTATCATTATGCATTAAAAATATACTTAATACTATATAAATATAGTTTGAATCATATCATACAATTTTGACATTTACAATATAATTTTCTCATCTTACATAAAAGTGTAGCACATTTCCATAACCCCATCAAACTTCACTCATACAATGACAAGAACCCTCTTTTCATCTGCAATAGATACCTTATTGCAAAAAAACATTTTTATGTACTAAAATTGAAATAATAAAATTATTAAACGAGGTAACTAACAATGATTGAAATCCGAAAATTTGAACCCGATGATACAGATGCAGCAGTCAAGATCTGGAACGAAGTTGTTGACGACGGCGTTGCCTTTCCTCAGTTAGATGACTTAGATCATGAAAGTGGTCTTGCTTTCTTTGAAGAACAAACATATACCGGGATCGCTGTTGATTCTGATACAAATGAAATTGTCGGACTTTATATTTTACATCCAAATAATGTTGGAAGATGCGGCCATATCTGTAATGCAAGTTATGCGGTCTCTTCTGCTCACAGAGGAAAACAGATTGGTGAATTCCTTGTCACTGACTGTATAAAACGCGCTCCTGAATTTGATTTTAAGATCCTTCAGTTTAATGCAGTTGTTGCAAGTAATAAGGCAGCTTTACATCTATACAAAAAACTTGGATTTATCCAGCTTGGTATCATTCCAAAAGGATTTTTATTAAAAGATGGCACTTATGAAGATATCATTCCTCATTATCTAACTTTGATCCATTCCTGATCTTCTTTTTTCTCAAAGTTGCCATCCCCGATTCCTAATGCAGATTTTGCTAACATATCAGCATAATCATTATATTTATCATTAGAATGTCCTTTCACTTTCACGAACTTGATCTGCACATACTGTTTCATTTCTTCATAAATTCGCTGATAATCCTGTGTTCCTCTTTTTTCGCTGCCCATTCTCCTGTGCACCATTTCTGGATCCCTTCATAATCATAATGAATCGCCAGCTTTTATAGCCATTTCTTTTGCAAAACGCATGGCCGCTTCAGAACCTTTGATCTCGCCTGCTACATTGCGCATGGTTGCTAATTCTTTATCCGCATAAGGATATGCAAAATAACGTTCTACTCCATCATACATTAATACCATACCATAAGAAAATCTCTTCTGAGAATGATCATAACTTCCATCAACATATGCAACTAATGTATCTTCATCAATCTGCATCAATTCATTTGCATCGGGATTTAAGAATGCTTCTGCTTCTGCCTTTGTCTTAAATCCTTTGTATCTTGCATTTGGAAATCCCATGACCTGTGCTTTACATGCATCCCATGACATATAAATTCCTGGTTTCCTTCCTTTTTTACTGCGTAAAATTTTCCTGCCATATATTTCCTCTTATTTCTTTAATAGTCTTAATCCTTATATTATAATTTTCTTTGAAAAGAAAAAATCCTGCATTGCAGGATTTTTCCTAACCTTATGATTCTAGTCGTTATCTCTTCCACCAAATAAAATGATCAGACGAAGCAAGCTCAGAAGTGCTGATGCTGCACCTGCTACATATGTCAGTGCAGCTGCTGATAAAACCTTCCTTGTCTGCCCCACTTCATCTTCGTACATGATCCCTGTACTTCCAAGAATTCGTAACGCTCTTGAAGAGGCATTAAATTCCACCGGAAGTGTTACTAATTGAAAGATCACCGCTAATGAAAATAATAAAATTCCAATATTCAATAATGTCTGATTCATTCCAAGGATCACTCCACCTAGAATAAACAACCAGGAAAGATTGGATCCAAGATTCACAGCTGGAACCATAGCCCCACGGATCTTCAATGGTGCATATCCTTGCTGATGCTGTACAGCGTGCCCACACTCATGGGCTGCAACACCGATCGCTGCGATCGAATCAGATCCATAAGTTGCATCTGATAATCTTAATACTTTATTCTTTGGATCATAATGATCTGTAAGATTCCCGCTGACACGTTCTACCGAAACATCGTAAATTCCTGCCTGATTTAAAATACGTTCAGCAGCCTGAGAACCCGTCAGTCCGCAATGACAACGGACTCTTGAATATCTTCGAAACGTTGAATTCATCTTGGAAGATGCGATCATCGTGATGATCACTCCGATGATGATCAAAATATACGTTGGGTCAAAATAATAACCATAACCGTATGGATACATAAATATCTCCCTTCTTTCTCTGTAACATGTAGATGATTATATCGTTCCTCCTACATGAAATCAAGGCAGTTTAGAAATATTTTATAATCATTTTATTGAATGATTAATTCTTCATATTTTTATAACAAAGAAGCTCTTAATTCGTCTCCTGATTTCGCACTTAAATATGCTGGTGCGATATCAAATACAGTCTTACATCCACTCTGTCCTTCTTTGGAAAGTTTATATGCAGCTCTTGCATATGCAACTAAAACACTTGATGTAAATTCTGGGTTAGAATCTAATTTTAAGCTGTACTCAATGATATGTTTGTTTTCTTTTTCCCATCCTGTACATCCACTTCTTAATACAAATCCACCATGAGGGATCTTGCTGTGGTCACGATCTAATTCTTCCTGGCTGATGAAATGTACAGTTGTATCATAGTCTGAGAAGTAGTTCGGCATTGTCTTGATCTCTTCTTCAACTTTCTTCGCATCTGCACCTTCTTCAAGTACTACAAAGCATTCTCTTGTATGCTTCTGTCTTGTTGTAAGTTCTGGATCTTCCCCATTACGAACTGCTTCTAAAGCTGCTTCTACAGGAATTGTGTACTGTTTACCGTCTTTGACACCTTCCACACGACGGATCGCATCAGAGTGTCCCTGGCTGACTCCTTTTCCCCAGAATGTATAATCTTTTCCTTCTGGAAGGATTGCATTTGCATACATTCTATTTAAAGAGAACATTCCTGGATCCCAACCTACAGAAATGATTCCAATATGTCCATATTCTTTCGCTGCTTTATCTACATTTGCAAAATGTTCTGGAATTCTTGCGTGTGTATCAAAGCTGTCTACCACGTTAAATAATTTGGCATATTCTGGTGTCTGAACAGGAAGGTCTGTTGCACTTCCTCCACATAACATTAAAACATCGATCTTATCTTTCCAATCTTCTACATCTTTGACATTACATACAGCTGCACCTTCTGTTAAAATGCTGACTGTCGCGGGATCTCTTCTTGTAAATACAGCTACAAGCTCCAAATCGTCATTCTGTTTGATCGCGCATTCAATTCCGCGTCCAAGGTTACCATAACCCATAATACCAATTCTAATCATTGATTTTCTCCTTTTTGACTTTATTAAACATAGTATATCATTTCTGTGTTTTGCGTTCAATGTATTCTTTTTATGATTTTTTTGCTATAATGATCTTAAAAATTCCCGATGATTCCTGATCCTTCGGGAATATTCTAACAGAAATGAGGAATTTTATCATGTCATTTACCGGCATTTTCAAAGCAAAAAACGGCATTGTCGCTGTCGTTGATTCAAAGGCATCCAGAGTAGAAAATGGGCAATCTTATGAAGACGTTCACAGGAATCCAGAAAAGCTCTTTGTATTCCAAAACGGAATTGCAACAACTTTTGGTGCTAACCAGATTTTAGTCCAGAATCCTTTTGAATTTTCCTCAAAAGTCATTGCCATCGAAGATCTGGTTTATGAATATCTACATTTAAAGAATATCTTAGATGCTTCTTTCTTCCAATCTCTGCTTGTAAAAATGACATCCAACCCAGCCAATACAGAACCTGTAAACTTTCTGGTTGGACGCAAAATCCGTCAAGAAGAATACATCTTAGAACATCATCAAGTACGTTATTGCGCCTACGCACAACGGCTCGCAACCCCAATGGAACATTTCTTTACTGGCGGAGATGAAAAATATCGGGAACACTTTGATAACCTTCCATATCTTTCACAGATCACCTCTGTTGATATATTGCAGAAAACTGTTGCAAAAGAATTGGATGGATTGATTCAATATTATGACCAGCAATCCGAATATAATCCTGTAGGAAAGCCTGTGAAATCTTATGTTTTAAGATAATGCTACTTTATAGTTTTATCTTCGAAAAAGCCTCCGCAAATGCATTATTGATCGGCTCCTGTGCTTCTTTTTGCTGTTTTTTCAAATATCTGTTCACTTCTTTTTTACTCATTCCAGAACCTTGTTTTTCTTTTCTTTGTTTAAATGCAGACAGTTTTTCTTTATACCCGCAAACACATACAAACTTCTGTCCTTCACCTTCTCCGACCATCTCCATCTTCTTGTGGCATACGGGACATCTGGCGTTTGTGACTTTTGAGATCGTCTTTTTATATCCACAGATACGGTCCTGACATACTAGACGTTTTCCGTGTTTTCCATTGACTTCCAATAAAAATTTTCCACATTCCGGGCAGCGGTGTCTTGTAACATTATCATGTCTAAATTTACCATCCGATGTTTTAATATCATTGATCAATGCCTGTGTATAGTCTGAGATTTCTCTCATAAATTTCTGATCATTTTGTTTTCCTTTAGAGATTGCTGTCAGTTTCTTCTCCCAGTCAGCGGTTAATTCTGCTTTCTTAAGATCTTCCGGAACTAGTTCCAATAACTGCTTTCCTTTGGATGTGATATGAATTTCATTTCCTTTTTTCTCAAGAAGATAGCTGTTAAATAATTTATCAATGATATCGGCTCTTGTCGCAACCGTTCCAAGTCCTTTTTTATCCATCTGATCGATCAATGTTCCTTCTGTGTAACGCCCTGGTGGATTCGTTGTTCCTTCTGTCATGGAAATCGTTCCAACCGGATATTCTTTCCTTTGACTGGGATATTTCCTGCTTTGATCGTATCTTTTGTTTGAGTTTCCTCTTCGTAGAGTTCTCTCCATCCCAGCTGTTTGATATTCTCTGCTTTTGCACGGAAAAGTTCTCCATTTATGCTTGCTTTCACAGAGAGTTGTTCAGAAATTGCTGGTGCTGATAAAACAGCTAAAAATCTTGCAACAACTATATCATAGATCTTTCGTTCATCGGAACTAAAACTTGTCAATGATGCATACTGCTCTGTTGGAATGATCGCATGATGGTCAGATACTTTTTTATCATTGATAAAACGGCTGCTTGCTTTGATTTCTTTTCTTAATAACGTTGCTGCTGCCTTTTTATATGATCCATTCTGACATGCTTTGATCCTGTCTTTTAATGTGTCTGTCATGTCATTGGTCAAATATCTAGAATCTGTTCTTGGATATGTCAATACTTTGTGATGCTCATAAAGACTCTGCATGATATTTAATGTCTGTTTTGGTGAAAAGCCATAACGTTTACTCGCTTCTTTCTGCAAAGTTGTCAGATCATAAAGTTCTGGAGCATAGTTCTTTTTCTCTTTTTTTGAAACCTCCGTGATCACAAGATCATGACCTCTTAATATCTTACCAAGTTCCTCTGCCCATTTCTTGTCAGAAATTCTCTGATTTCCTTTCTGATTCTCCCATGTGAAATTCATTCCTGTTGCAAAAATCTTATAACCGTAATATTTCTGCGGTTTGAAACTCTTAATTTCCTGCTCTCGGTTCATGATCATTGCCAAAGTTGGGGTCTGCACACGCCCACAAGATAACTGAGCATTGTATTTACATGTCAAAGCTCTTGTCGCATTGATCCCGACTAACCAGTCTGCTTCAGCTCTTGATCTTGCTGCACGGAAGAGATCATCATATTCTTTTCCTGGTTTTAAATGTGCAAAACCATCTTTGATCGCTTTGTCTGTTACCGAAGATATCCACAAACGGTAGATTGGTTTCTTATTTCCAGACATCTGTAAGATCCATCTGGCAACTAATTCTCCTTCTCTTCCTGCATCGGTTGCAATGATCACATCTTTGATATCATTTCGAAGGAGTAATTTCTTTACTGTCTGGAATTGTTTGGATGTCTTCTTTAACACTGTTAATTTCCAATGTTTTGGCATCATTGGAAGGACATCCATATTCCACTCTTTGTATTCCTTTCCATACTGCTCAGGATCCGCCAGAGATACTAAATGCCCTAATGCCCACGTTACAATATGATCATTTCCTTCAATATAACTATGCGTTTCTTTCTTACAGCCAAGAACTCTCGCAATATCACGCCCAACCGAAGGCTTTTCTGCTAATACTAATCGTTTCATTTTATTATTTAAACCTTTCTAAAATTGACATCTCAAATTTATTATCCCGACCATTTTAACATATTTTGTGGTATACTGGAATAAAGATATTTTATC
>ENA-OQOA01000508-OQOA01000508.1-human-gut-metagenome-genome-assembly--contig:-NODE-508-length-16473-cov-2.408969_pt1 | contig 16473 bp, 17 predicted proteins | sample MGYA00242633_ERZ504888 | MGnify/ENA primary metagenome ERZ504888 (study PRJEB26092, sample SAMD00036372) | human gut metagenome | host: Homo sapiens | study: EMG produced TPA metagenomics assembly of... | reverse complement strand
ATATGCATGTATTAGAAATTATTCACTCCAATTCATTGCTTCCATACGTTTGTAAGAAGCATAACGTTTCTTGGCCATTTCTTCGCAAGCAGCAAACAGATCAGCAGCTTCAGCAGGATACTGCTTCATTACAGAGGCAAAACGAACTTCGTTCTTCAAGAAATCCTGGAAACCTTCCCATTTCGGTTCTTTAGAGTCAAGCATGAATGGATTCTTGCCTTCTTCTTCCAAAGCAGGGTTGAAACGCCATAAGTGCCAGTAACCGCATTCTACAGCCTTAGCCTCTTCAGCCTGGCTCTTACCCATACCTGCCTTCAAACCGTGGTTGATACACGGAGCGTAAGCGATAACCAATGACGGACCGGGATAAGCTTCTGCTTCACGGATAGCTTTCAAAGTCTGAGCTTGGTCAGCACCCATAGCAATCTGGGCAACATATACATAACCGTAAGTAGTAGCGATCATACCAAGGTCTTTCTTACGTACACGCTTACCTGAAGCGGCAAACTTAGCGATAGCACCCAGCGGAGTAGCCTTAGATGACTGACCACCAGTATTAGAGTAAACTTCAGTATCCAATACCAAAATATTTACATCTTCGCCGGAAGCAATCACATGGTCCAAACCACCGTAACCGATATCGTAAGAAGCACCGTCACCACCGATAATCCATTGGCTCTTCTTAACCAGATAGTTCTTGAATTCTGCAATGGTAGCGCAGTTCTTACATTTATCTTTAGCAGCTTCCACCATTGGAATGATCTTTTCGGCAGCGGCTTTGCTCTTGTCTGCATCGTCCTTACCATCAATCCATTCCTGGAATGCTTCTTTGTATTCTGCTGGACAAGTATCACTGGCGATAGCATCCTTCATAGCAGCTTCGATACGTGCACGAAGTTTCTTGTCAGCCAAAGTCATACCCAAACCGAATTCGCAGAAATCTTCGAACAATGAGTTAGCCCAAGCAGGACCTTGACCCTTTTCGTTCTTAGTATAAGGAGTTGAAGGAACAGAACCAGAGTAGATAGAAGAACATCCGGTAGCGTTAGCAACCATTTCACGGTCACCGAATAACTGGGAAATCAGTTTCACATATGGAGTTTCACCACAACCTGAACAAGCTCCAGAGAATTCGAACAACGGAGTAGCGAACTGAGAGTTCTTCACATTGGCTTTGATATCTACTAAATGTTGTTTGCTCTTCACGTTCTTAGCGCAGTATTCCCAATTGGCTGCTTGAGACAACTGGCTTTCCAAATGTTTCATTGTAAGAGCCTTGCCTCCCTTCTTCGGATTGCCCGGACAAACATCAGCACAGTTACCACAACCCAGACAGTCAAGCACGTCAACCTGGATACGGAATGTCATTCCGTCAAATTGTTTACCTACAGCTTTCAATGTCTCGAAGTTTGCACCCTTTTGTTCTTCAGCGTCAAGTACGAACGGACGGATAGAAGCATGAGGACAAACATATGCACACTTGTTACACTGGATACAGTTTTCAGCATTCCATTCAGGTACGAATGCAGCTACACCACGTTTTTCGTATTGAGCAGTACCTTGTTCCCAAGTACCGTCTTCGATGCCTTTGAATGCAGATACCGGCAACAAGTCACCATCCTGAGCGTTGATAGGACGAACTACTTCGTTGATGAATGCAGGGTCATTGTTAGCAGCAGGAGCTTCAACTTCCAGATTAGCCCAAGCCGGATCAACAGCCAATTGTTTGTATTCGCCACCACGGTCTACGGCAGCATAGTTCTTGTTCACCACGTCTTCGCCCTTCTTGCCATAAGACTTAACGATGAATTTCTTCATCTGTTCTACAGCCAAGTCAACAGGAATAACGCCTGTGATACGGAAGAATGCTGATTGCAGGATGGTATTGGTACGGTTGCCCAAACCGATTTCCTGAGCAATCTGAGTTGCATTGATATAGTAAACAGTAATGTTGTTTTGTGCGAAATATTTCTTAACCTTGTTCGGTAAGTTCTTGGCCAGTTCTTCACCTTCCCAAATAGTGTTCAACAAGAAAGAACCGTTCTTACGTAAACCACGAGTTACATCGTACATGTGCAAATAAGCTTGTACGTGGCAAGCTACGAAGTTCGGAGTATTTACTAAATAAGTAGAACGGATAGGAGTATCGCCGAAACGGAGGTGAGAGCAAGTGAAACCACCAGATTTCTTAGAGTCGTATGAGAAATAAGCCTGACAGTGCTTGTCGGTGTTGTCACCGATAATTTTCACTGAGTTCTTGTTAGCACCTACAGTACCGTCAGCACCTAATCCGTAGAATTTAGCTTCAAACATACCTTCGCCGCCTAATGCGATTTCTTCTTCTTGAGGAAGAGAAGTGAAAAGTTACATCGTCTACGATACCACAGTGAAGTGGTTTTTCGGCATTGGCAGAGCCAAATTCTTGAATACAGCGATGATTTGAGCAGGAGTAGTGTCTTTAGAACCTAAACCGTAACGTCCACCTACGATAGCCGGAGCGTTTTCTGTTCCATAGAAGCAGTCTTTAACATCCAGATACAAAGGTTCGCCGTTTGCTCCCGGTTCTTTAGTACGGTCAAGAACTGCGATAGTCTTGGCAGTCTTAGGTACAGCAGCCAAGAAATGTTTAGCAGAGAACGGACGGTATAAATGTACAGAAACCAAACCTACTTTTTCACCTTTGCTCATCAAGTAGTCGATAGCTTCGCGGGCAGCTTCTGTAACAGAACCCATTGCGATAATTACGCGTTCAGCGTCTTCAGCACCATAGTAATCGAACAAACCATGAGGACGGCCTGTGATTTTGCTGATTTCGTTCATGTATTCTTCTACGATAGCCGGAACTGCTTCATAGAAGTTATTGCAAGATTCTCTGTGCTGGAAGAAGTGGTCGGGGTTTTCAGCCATACCGCGTGCAACAGGGTTGTTAGGATTCAACGCGCGTTGACGGAATTCTGCCAAAGCCTGTTGATCAATCAGACCTGCCAGATCTTCATTCTCCAGCATTTCAATTTTTTGGATTTCGTGAGAAGTACGGAAACCATCGAAGAAGTTGACGAATGGCACGCGAGATTTGATAGTAGCAAGATGAGCTACAGCAGCCATATCCATAACTTCTTGTACAGAACCTTCGCACAACATGGCGAAAACCTGTTTGGCGGCAAGACATGACATCCTGATGGTCACCAAAGATACACAATGCGTGTGAAGCCAATGTACGAGCCGATACGTGGAATACGCAAGGCAGGAATTCACCGGCAATTTTGTACATGTTAGGGATCATCAGCAACAGACCCTGAGATGCAGTGTAAGTGGTAGTCAACGCACCTGCCTGAAGAGAACCATGAACAGCACCTGCTGCACCGCCTTCTGACTGCATTTCTTGTACCAAAACTGTTTCGCCGAAGATGTTTTTACGACCTGCGGCAGCCCATTCGTCTACGTATTCAGCCATAGTAGACGACGGAGTGATGGGATAGATAGCAGCTACTTCAGAGAACATATACGAGATATGTGCTGCTGCCTGGTTACCATCACAAGTGATTGAATTTTTTTTGTTAGTCATACAATTACTAATTATTAGGTAATAAAATCTATTCTCTATCTCTTAATATAAAAAGCCGAAAAGCCATAATGGGATCATATTTCCGTGTCCTAATTCCCAATTTGTGTAGGGCATAATACACGTTTTGGATTATTTTTGAACTTGCACCCTTCTGCGCAAATACGGAAATGCAGTCCGTTGTCTACCATAAATGAAGTGCCTTTATCGCCTTTATATAGTTTATGGTCCTTATACAGGGTATTCATGAAAAATGTATCCAGTACATCCTGTTCTTCGACCTTTACCGGATAAATGGAGTACATCAGGTTGGTGTTGTGCATCATCAGTTTGGAAGGTTTCTTGGGGAAATTCCTCTCCCTTGGGATAAACCATATTGATAAGACGCGCATCTGCCAGATACTTAATGTAATTCATCACCGTGGCACGTGAAGTTTGAATCTCCGTGGCCAGCTGGCTGACGTTCGGAGCAACGGGTCCGTCCACAGCTAGCAAATATAGTAATTTTTTTATCTTTGAAAGATATTTCAGCTCAATTTGTTTGATAAGAAGTATATCTACTTCTATCATCATATTCATGGTTTTTAGCAGATTCTCCGAAAAGTTACGTTTTTCCAGGAAGAATGGGTAGAAACCGTGATGCAGATAGTCTTGAAAATAATCCAAGGGCTTCACGTTGCGCAGGATGGTTTTCGCTATCTGTTCGTGATTCTCCAAAATTTCTTGTAAGGTATAGGCACGGAAACAATTGCCGCTTTGCAAATTCAGATATTCGCGGAATGAGAAACCTCTCAGGTAGTATACCTTGACAATGCCGCTCAGTTCTGGATTTTCTTCTTTCAGTCGCATCACGGATGATCCGGTGAATATAATCTTCAGAGTAGGAAACATTTCATAGCAAGCACGCAGGTCGTGGCTCCATTCGGGATACTTAAACACTTGGTCTATCAACAAAACTTTTCCTCCTCGTTTTACGAATTCTGCGGCAAACTCCACTAATGTATATTTAGAGAAGTAAAAGTTATTCATGTTGATGAACAGACATGAGTGATCCGTTCCGAACTTTTCTTTTGCATATTGCAGGAGGAAAGTCGTTTTCCCTACGCCACGAGTACCCTTGATACCGATCAGTCTGTCATTCCAGTCTATCTCGTCCATCAAGTCCCGGCGAACAGGAGCATTTGTATGTTCCACCAGATAACTGTGTGTTCTGTAAAAGGTTTCCATGGTTGCTTTTTTATCGGCTGCAAATATAGCAATACTAATTCAAATTGCAAACTGGAGATAGCAAAATATTATTTTTTTTCTACTAAAAGACGGACAAGAGAAATGGTTTGTACTCTAAAACATTTATCTTTGTGTCCGGAAATGGAAGCGCTTTATTTATTCAATCCGGAAAATGATATGGCATTAGCTTGTGGTGATCCTTATTATATGGCACCTGCCAGTGCACGACGAATGGCGGCCGAGTTATCCATGTTGCCTGCATGGTATGCAGAAGAGGGAGGAACTGTGTGGCTGGATTCTGCTCAGCGTATGAAAACAATGGAAAGACAATCTTTTTTGCCGCTTTCGGTCAATTGGGTTTTAGAATTCGTACCCATTTATAATAAGGTGATTCCTTGGGGATGGAATCCGTCTTTGGTGCGTCGTTTGCAGGAAGCTGGATTTCCTGATACAGCATATCCTTCAGTAGAGCGTATGAAGCGTATCCGTCAAATATCCGGACGTCAGACGGCTGTAAAAGTGTTACGCCGCCTATGTAGACATATAGGTGGGAATATTCCCATATTGGGGGAGGCTTTTGTATTGTCGTCAACAGAGGAAGTGAAGGCTTTTGTGTTGTCTCATTCTCGTGCTTTGTTAAAAGCGCCATGGTCTGGTAGTGGAAGAGGGATACAATATGTTTCAGGTAGTTTTCCCATCCCTCTGGAAGGGTGGATTCGACACATACTTACCACTCAGCATGAGGTGATAGGAGAACCTTTTTATGATAAGCTTTTGGATTTTGCCATGGAGTTTTTTGCAGACGAGTGGGGACAGGTACATTTTTATAGGGTATTCCTTATTTGAAACGGATAAGAGAGGTGTTTATAAAGAAAACTTGTTGGCGGCGGATCGGGTTATTGAAGCGAGGATATCCACTTATGTTTCTGCGGAAATCTTACATCAGGTTGGGAGGGCGTTACAGGTAGAGTTGGCAGAGGTGATAAAAGGGAGTTACGAAGGCTATCTGGGGGTGGATATGATGATATGCCGTACCCAAAATAGCGGGTATGCCATTCATCCGTGTGTGGAAATAAATCTTCGTATGAATATGGGAGTGGTAGCACGCTTGATATATGATAACTATGTGTGTGATGGCGTGCAGGGACGGTATGTTATAGAATATTATGCAAAGCCTGGTGAGGCATGGCATTCTCATCTTGCGCTTCAAGAAAAGTATCCTTTATATCTGGAGAATGGAAAAGTGAAGTCGGGTTATTTGTCACTTACACCGGTAGAGAACAATACGTCCTATCAGGCATATATCTTAATTTGATTTTCCGGATAAAGGAAGATACAGAAAAGAGGGGATGGTTACCATCCACCCCTAATGCTTTATACAATTTTACTAATGTAATCTGTTTGTCTCTTATTGCATTGCTTAATCCTATTTGTGCGTCGAAATAGCTACGTTGTGCATCCAATACATCTAGATAGCCTATTACTCCATTGATGTATTGCAATTGGGCCAGTTCCATTGTTGCTTTAGAGGAACGTTCCAGTTGCAGGCGCGATTCGTAGATATCTTTTATCTTATTGAAGTCCACAATGGCATTGCGGGCCTCTTTGAATGCAGTCAGCACTGATTTTTCATAGCTGTAGCATTCCTGTTCGTATGCGGCCTTTTTGGCCTGTAGGGTTGCTCTGTATTTTCCCATGGCGAAGAGAGGAGTTAGAAGATTGCCACTGATATAATGAATGGGCGATTTGAAGAAATCAGAGAATTCTTCACTTTCTACGCCATATTGTGCTGTGAGGCTAAGTCGTGGGAACATATTGGTATAGGCAATACCTACACTGGCATTGGCTGCTATTAATTTCTGTTCTGCTTCACGTACATCGGGACGACGTTCCAGCAGAGTGGAGGGTAGACCTACTGGTAATGTTTCAGGTAGTTTTACTTCTTCGGGTAGAATGGAACGCTGTATGCGGTGCGGGTATTCGCCTGCTAAAAATGCAATATCATTTTCTTTCAATGAAATTTTCCTTTCTAGTTCAGGAACTAAAGTTGCGGTACGTGCATACTCCACTTGTGCCTGTTGATAAGAAGTTTCTGAAGTTAGTCCTCCTTCAAAACGAAGTTTTGCCAAGCGTACTCCTTCTTTACGGGCATAGAGTGTTTGACGAACAATGTTCAGCTCATTGTCTAATGCGACCAATTCAAAATAGGCTTGTGCCACTTCGGACACAATACTCATTTTCAAGGCACGTTGCGCCTCGATGCTTCCCAGGAATTGTGCTATGCTTTTGTCTTTTGCCCAACGCAGGTTACCCCATAGGTCTAATTCCCAAGTTACGGTAAGTTTACCACCCAGTTCGGGGTCATTTTTATAGTTGTTACCACCATAATTACTTCCTCTTTTTGAGCATAAGCGCCTCCGTTCAGTTGGGGAAAAGGTTGGCAAAGTCTATGCGCTTCATTGCGGCAAGTTCTTTTACACGTGCCGCAGCAATTTTCATGTCTTTGTTGTTATCCAACGTTTTTTCTATCAAGCTTTGCAAGGTTGTGTCCGTATAGATTTCCCACCACTGCATATCGGCAATAGATAATGTATCCTGTTGTCGTAGCGTATCTAATTGTTGGGGCAGATGCAAGTCGGGACGTGTGTAGTGCTTACCTAATTGGCAAGAAGTCAGCAAAGTCATTCCTGATACGGCTATATATAATAATGTATGTTTCATCATTTCTTTCGTCTTTTTATATCCTTATTTTTGTTTCATTTTCGCTTTCATCTTGTATATCAGTACAAAGAAGAAAGGTACTAACAAAATTCCCACAGTTACAGCAAAGATCATTCCGAAGAATACACCTGTACCAATAGCTTGACGGCTGGCTGAACCTGGCCCGCTGGCGATAACCATAGGTAACATACCTAAGATGAATGCCAATGAAGTCATCAAAATAGGTCGAAAGCGGAGTTGTGAAGCATGGAGTGCAGCTTGTACCACATCTATTCCTCTGTCCACTTGTTCTTTGGCAAACTCTACAATAAGAATTGCATTTTTGGCGGCCAGTCCTACCAACATCACCAATCCGATCTGGAAATAGACATCATTCTCCAACCCACAGCCCCCATACACCTAGATAGGCACCTAATGCGGCTACAGGTAAAGAGAGTAATACTGCAACCGGTACCATCCAGCTTTCGTATAAGGCAGCAAGGAACAAAAACACGAACATGAACACTAATGCCAGCACCATACCGGTCTGTCCACCTGCTGTTTTTCCTGGAAAGATAGTCCGCTCCATTCTACACCGATATTTTCTGGTAGGTGTTCGCGAGCTATTTGTTCGATAATTTCCATGGCCTGTCCTGAACTGTAACCATCTGCGGCCTCACCGCGAATCACAGAACTGTTGAACATATTAAAACGTTTGATGCTGCCCGGACCTGTGGTATACGAAGTGGTACCCAACGAGGTGAGCGGTATCATGGCATTGTCTGTACCCCGTACAAAAAATAGGTTGATATTCTCCTTATGTTCCCGGTAGGGTGCTTCTGCTTGAATATATACACGGTAGATACGATTAAACATATTGAAAATCGTTTACATATACCGAACCTGTATAAGCTTTCATGGTCGAGAATACATCTGCTAAAGGTACTCCTGCGAATTTTACTTTGTCACGGTCTACATCGAAATAAAGTTGGGGGATGTCCGCTTGTAAAGCCGAGGATAAACCTGATAATTCCTTACGTTTTGATGCATAAAACATCAATGTATCCGTAGCTTGTACCAAATTTTCAAAAGTGGCATCTCCACGTGCTTCCAGTTGCATCTCGAAACCACCCGAACTGCCCAATCCCGGAATAACGGAGGGGTGGAAAGATATACCTTGCATTCGGGGTATTGCGACATGTCTTTTTTTACCTGTGCCATAATATCGTCAATAGTTTGCGAGTCACGTTCCTCCCAAGGTTTTAAGATGATAGTCAGTTCACTTCGTGCCTGACTGGTCCCTACACGCGGACTGCTTCCTGCCACGCTTTGTACATATTCCACTGCCGGATTTTCCATCAGGTATTCCACAGCACGTTCCGTCACGATACGTGTACGTTCCAACGTTGCACCTTCGGGCAAGTTCCAACTCTATTTTAAAATATCCTTGGTCTTCGATGGGGAGGAAGCTGGTGGGAATAATGCGATGGATTAACAGGATGGCGATCAATACCATGCCGAATGTGCTCAGTACCCGACGCGGGTGTTTCACAATGTGCTTGATGAGTCCTACATATTTATGATTGCCGATAGCCAGCCACTTATTGATACGGCGGAATATGATATTCTTTTTCTTGTTCGGATCTTCCGGTTTCAGAATAAGTGAACACATGACTGGACTCAGTGTCAAAGCTACTACCGTAGACAGTAATACAGATACTACGATGGTTACCGTAAACTGGCGATAAAGTTGTCCGGTAATTCCACCTAGAAAACTTACGGGAACAAATACTGCTGCCAGTACCAAAGAAGTGGCGATAATGGCTCCTGTAAGTCCTTCCATAGCTTTCTTGGTAGCTTGGTAGGGAGATAGTTTCTCCTCTTCCATGATACGCTCCACATTCTCTACTACCACGATAGCATCGTCCACCACAATACCGATGGCAAGTACCAATCCCAACAGGGTCAGGATATTAAGCGAGAATCCGAAAATCAACATAAATCCAAAAGTTCCAATCAGTGAGATAGGTACGGCAACTAGTGGGATAACTGTTGCACGCCAGCTTTGGAGTGAAAGGTATACTACGATGATAACCAGTATCAGGGCTTCAAACAGTGTTTTGTACACTTCATGAATGGATTCCGAAATATACGTAGTCATATCGAAAGGTATCTCGTAACTCATTCCTTCGGGAAAATTCTTGCTGATTTCCTCCATAGCTTCTTTCACGCTTTTTGCTACTTCCATAGCGTTGGCTCCTGGTAACATATAGATGGCCAATACCGCTGCATTTTCTTTGTTGATGGCACTCTCGGTATTGTATGATTGTGCTTCGAGTGAGATGCGGGCCACATCACGTAAACGGATGATGGAACCATCGGCATTAGCACGGACTACGATTTCCTCAAACTGGCTTACGGTAGATAGACGTCCCTGAGTAGTGATGGGAATGGTTACGTCTAATCCTTGTACGGGTTGTTGTCCCAGTACACCGGCTGCTGATTCTCGATTTTGGTCTTTTAGTGCATTCTGCAAGTCGGCTACAGTCAGACCGAAATTGGCCAGTTTGTCGGGTTGTACCCAGATTTGCATGGCATAATATCGGCTTCCGATGTTTGAAACACGTCCTACGCCAGGGATACGGCGGATTAGGTCCAGCACATTCAGAGTGGCAAAGTTGCTAAGGTATATTTCATCGAACTTCGGGTCGGTAGAGGTAAGGCATAGGGTCAGCAATTGACTGGCAGCCTGTTTCTCTACCGAAATACCATTTTGTATAACTTCTGCTGGGAGGCGTGATTCTGCTAACTTGATACGGTTCTGTATTTCCACTGCCGCTAGATCGGGATCTGCCGAGATATCAAAAGTGACGGTGGCTGAAAAACCTCCCGAATTGGAACTATTTGATTCCATGTAAAGCATTCCTGGGGTACCGTTCAATTCCTGCTCTATAGGAGTGGCTACAGCCTGTGATACTGTCAGGGCACTGGCACCCGGATAGGATGCGCTGATTTTCACTACCGGCGGAGTAATCTGCGGATATTGGTCAATGGGTAGCATCGTGAGACCGATGATACCGACAATGACTATTAATATGGAGATGACAGCTGAAAATACCGGTCTGTCTATAAAGAAACTAACTTTCATAATGTCTATTGTTTTTGAATGCGTAAATTTTCCTCCATAGGGGAATTCGTATTCGGGAGTGAAATTATCCGATCGTATCTTCTTCCTCCGTTTTTTTTGTCCTCTACGGCAGGACTTACTTTCACTTTCATGCCTGGATTCAGCTTGTGGTATCCTTCTATGACAATGTCTTCTCCGGGGGCCAAGCCTCTTTCCACCACTACTTGATTTTGGAATTCAGGACCTAATTCAATGAAACGTCTCTCTACTGTAGAATCTTTGCGCATTACATAAATATAGGCGCCGCCTTTTTCTATGATAACGGACTTTAACGGGACTACCGTAGCACTCTCTCTGACATCCAATAATAGTTTTACTTTGGTGAACTGCCCAGGAAGTAATACCCGTTCTGGATTCGGCATTTCGGCACGTACGGAGAATGTACCTGTGCGTGGATCAACTTGCGGTTCGGCAAAGTCTACTAGTCCTTTGTATGGATAAATAGTATTATCTGCCAAAGTAATGGATACATTGGGTTGCCAGGAGCGGGTGGAGTCTTTTTGACCTAAGTTCACATTACGTTCTTTACTTTTCAGATAGTCTAGAGCAGTCATGCTGAAATCCACTAATACAGTATCACTTTTTACTACGGTAGCAAGCAATGATTTGCCACCCGGACCGACTAATGTTCCTAAATCTACGTGACGTTCACTGATATGCCCTGCTAATGGAGAACGAACTATAGTATAACCTAGTTCCAGTTCTGCTTGATCAAGATCGGCACTACTCATCGCTACCGACGCTTCTGCTGTTTCATATGCAGCAGTAGCATTGTCCAAGTCCAACTGGCTGGCAGCGTTTTGTTCATATAGCGGACGGATACGTTCTAAGTCGCGTTTTGCTTTTTGTGCTTGTGCCTCATCCTTTTTCAATTGGGCGCGCGCTTTGTCAGCTTTGGCCCGATATTGATCTTGATTGATAACAAACAGCACTTGATTTTTAGTGACATATGTACCTTCTGCGAAAAGCATTTGTTCTAAATATCCCTCTACTCGGGCACGTACTTCAACGAATTGCTGTGCACGTACGCGTCCTACATATTCACCATATATTTCCACATCGTCTTGCGTTGCTGGTGCTATGGCAACTACTGGAAGTTCCGGCATCTTTGCCGGTTGATGGGAAACAATCAGGTAAATCCCGATAACTAGTCCAATACCTATTACTACAAGCGCTGTTCTTTTCTTTTTTAGCGCAATTTCTTTGTGTGTAAAAAATAGTTTCATACTTTAGTTTTGTTATTGTTTAAGATGCCATCAGTAGAAATACAAGCAGCGTGCCAAACTATTGTAAATAGTCTTTCCTATTCATAATCAGTGCTTTATTTCTGTCTTTTGTTGATAGGGAAAGTGTGGAAAATAGGCAACAGCTGTAGAATAATTCCACAGTAGGCGTAATTAAATTTAGTAGAGGATTATCGATTTGGATGCAAAAATAGTAAAATAGTGGGTAATCTTAAAATATTTATTCACTATTCATTATAATGAGGAAGATGTTATAGTGTTAGCAGATATGTATGCAATTTAAATTTTGCTTGAGATCGTCGTATCTGCAACCTTATTGTTTTGAAAACACGCCCCCTTTCATTTTGAAAAGGGTTGTGTTTTTCTTTTTTATGACTGAATATGGTATCTATTTGTTTATCAGGAGATTATAATCTGCTTTTTCATTTTGGCATAGTATTCGCTATATACTTGTCAAATATAAAAGGTATAAAAAGATGGGAGAATTTTATAATCCAGATAAATTATATAAAGGTGGAAGCCGAAATAATAGCTTGATAATAAAAAATGATATTCCGTGTATTGGGAGTATTACTTTTTATTGAATCTGCTATGTTTCTGCTTTGTGCGGCTATTTCCTTATGTTACGGCGAGCAAGATTATCAATATTTTCTATATACCATTCTTTTGAATACATTGGTCGGTGGAGTTTTGCTAATTTGTAGTAGAGGTGCTGAGAATCGACTAACACGACGAGATGGGTACTGTATTGTAACTTTTACTTGGTTTTTGTTTACGTTGTTTGGAATGCTACCTTTTATTTAGTGGAGGAATCCCTTCAGTGACAGATGCTTTTTTGAAACCATGTCGGGTTTTACTACTACAGGAGCTACTATATTAGATGATATAGAATCTCTTTCACATGGCCTGTTATTTTGGCGTAGCCTGACACAATGGATAGGTGGCTTGGGTATTGTTTTTTTACTATTGCTGTGCTTCCTATTTTCGGGGGAGGAACTATACAACTTTTTTCAGCTGAGGCTATCGGAGTGACGCACGACAAAACACATCCTCGGATTGATGTGATGGCTAAGTGGCTGTGGATGATATATGCTATCCTTACAGTTGTAGAAACTATGCTGCTGATGATAGGAGGAATGAGTTTTTTTGACGCGGTATGTCATTCATTCTCTACAACGGCTACAGGTGGTTATTCTACTAAACAAGCCAGTGTGGCTTATTGGAATTCTCCGTTTATAGAATATGTAATAGCGATATTTATGATTCTTTCGGGTATTAATTTCTCTCTCTATTTTATGTGCCTGAAAGGGAAGGGCAAGCGTCTATTTCAGGATGATGAATTCCGTTGGTTTATGAAATCAGTAAGTATTCTGACGCTTGTTATCACGCTTGCCTTAGTTTTTCAGAATCATTATGATTGGGAAAAGGCATTCCGCAGGGCTCTGTTCCAAGTGGCTACGGCACATACGTCATGCGGTTTTGCAACGGATGATTATAACTTGTGGCCATCTTTTACATGGATGCTTCTTATTTTTGCTATGTTGTCGGGTGGATGTACGGGGTCTACTAGTGGGGGAATCAAAAACATGCGCCTTATGATTCTGGCGCGTAATATCAAGAATGAATTCAAACGGATGCTGCATCCTAGGGCTGTATTGCCTGTTCGTGTGAACCGTCAGGTTATATCGCCTTCCATTATTGCTTCGGTGAATACATTCTTTGTATTTTATTTGTTTTGTGCTTTGGTCGGATGGACACTACTGATGTTTTTCGGGGTGGGGCTGACTGAGGCGATGAGTACGGTTATTTCTAGCTTAGGCAATGTAGGACCGGGGTTAGGGGCATTCGGTCCTGCTTTTTCGTGGGCGGCGTTGCCCGATGCTGCTAAATGGGTATTGTCGTTCCTTATGTTGATAGGGCGTTTGGAATTGTTTGCTGTGTTGTTGCTTTTCTATTCAGGATTTTGGGAAAGATGATAGTTCTCCGAGAAAAATTGATATGTATCATTTAATTAATGGGTATTCGTTGAAATGAAGTTCTAGAATATGTATTTTTACAAAGGATGGTATATATTTGTGCTCGAATTTACAATACATTCATGTTATGGCAACTTTCGAGAGAGATGACTTCGGGACGTCCGTTCCCTTTGATATTGAATTTTGCTTTTCCTTTATTGCTGGGTAATTTACTTCAGCAGACTTATTCCTTGATGGATGCTGCTATTGTGGGTAAGTTTCTTGGAATTAATGCTTTGGCTTCTGTAGGAGCTAGCACTTCGGTGGTGTTTTTTGATATTAGGCTTTTGCAATGGCTGTTGTGGTGGTTTCGGTATTCCTGTTGCACAGAAGTTTGGAGCAAGGGATTATGGTATGATGCGGCGTTTTGTGGCAGTTAGTTTACAATTGGCAGCGGTGATGTCTGTGGTAATTGCTATTGTGACTAGTATGTTTTGTTCGGATATTCTTCAGATGATGCAGACCCCGGAGAACATCCTTGAAGATGCTTATTTTTATTTGCTGATTACTTTCATCGGGGTGCCCTGTACCTTTTTCTATAATTTGCTTTCAAGTATTATTCGTGCATTGGGTGATAGGCAAGACTCCGTTTTGGTTTTTTGCTTTTTTTCTACGATATTGAATATTTTGCTTGATCTTTTTTGTATTTTGGTACTTGATTGGGGAGTTGCGGGAGCGGCTTTAGCTACGGTATTCTCACAAGGTGTTTCGGCAGTGTTGTGTTATTTGTATATGATGCGTCACTTTGAGATTCTGAAGGGGACTTCGGCAGAACATAAATTTCGAGGAGCGTTGGCAAAGACTTTATTGTATATAGGTGTGCCGATGGGATTGCAGTTCTCTATTACTGCTATCGGCAGTATTATGTTGCAAAGTGCGAATAATGCGTTGGGTACTGCTTGTGTGGCTGCTTTTACGGCTGCTATGCGTATTAAGATGTTTTGTATGTGTCCACTTGAGAGTCTGGGTATAGCTATGGCTACTTATAGTGGACAGAATTACGGTGCAGGAAAGCCGAAGCGTATCTGGCAGGGAATCAAGGCGAGTGTATTGATGATGACTATTTATAGTGCTTTTATGTTTGGAGTCTTGATGTTGGGAGCGCGTACTTTTGCCTTGTTATTTGTTGACCCTGTGGAATGGGAGATTCTGAAGGATACGGAACTGTTTTTGCATATTTCCGTTTCTTTTTTTCCGGTTTTGGGTTTACTTTGTATCTTGCGTTATTCCATTCAGGGGGCGGGCTTTACCAATTTTGGCTATGTTGTCGGGGGTATCCGAAATGATTGCCCGTATAATGGTTAGTCTTTATGCGGTACCAGCATTGGGCTATTTAGCTGTTTGTTTTGGTGACCCTACGGCATGGATATTTGCAGTAATTTTTTTGATTCCCGCATTTATATATGTGTATGGAAGAATAAAACGGATGCCACCTCAGGAATGGTAAAATACTAATTTAGTGTGTGAGGTGCTGAAAATATTTTTTTCGGCACCTACAGATAAATTTTCTGAGCAATAACTATCAGAAATTACTTTTCTTTTCTACAAAAATTATTTTTTTAGTTATAGGATGAACAAACTCTAAACTTTCAGCATGTAAATAAAGCCTGTCTGCTTTTCGTCCGTAAAGTTCATCTCCTCGTATAGGACAATGTAATCCTTCCGGATGGGCGGCATGTACTCTTAATTGATGTGTCCGTCCTGTTAATGGATAAAAGGCAATAAGTGTTCTTCCTTCTTGTTCGTTTAAAACCCGATACAGTGTGATAGCGGTTTTTCCATGTTCATGATCTACTATTTGTCTGGGCCTGTCAAGAGGATTCATACGGAGGGGGAGTGTTATAGTCCCTTCTTTAGAGGGAATCTTGCCATCCAATAAGGCAATATATCGCTTTTTTATCATTCTATTCTTGAATTGTGCTTGCAGATGCTGATGTACTTTTTGTTTTTGCTATCAATAACACACCGGAAGTCGCCATGTCCAATCGGTGGACTATCAGAGGACCTGTGGCATCTGGATAAAGTGTCTTTATATGTTGATAGACAGAGTCGATTTCTCCTTTTCCTGGAACCGAGAGCATTCCTGCTGGTTTGTTGACTACGACTAGGTAATTATCTTCATATACTATCTCTAATGGTATTTCATGATAATGTTTTTTCAACAAGGGGTTTTCTTCCACTTCCAGTCCTTGTAACATATGTTTCAAGATAGGTTCGCATTTCCCTTTACATGCTGGATAGTAGTATCCATGATGTCTTATTTCTGCTTTTGGAGAATCTCCCCACCAGAATTCTGCCATGGCAATAGGTTTTAATTGATGCTTATAGGCATACTGGAGTAATTTGGGAGCAGCACATTCACCGGCTCCGGCTGGAGGAAATTTTTGTATAGTTTGTGCAAAAATACGACATAAATCTTTTGTTTCTCCACGGGCGTTTAGTATCTGAAACTGCTCAAATAGTTTTCGTTGCAAAGTGGCAGAACGTTTTTTCTTTCTATCTTCATTGTTTCTATTTTTGTGATGAAAGTATCGGCCT
>ENA-OQOA01000507-OQOA01000507.1-human-gut-metagenome-genome-assembly--contig:-NODE-507-length-16513-cov-3.335958_pt1 | contig 16513 bp, 14 predicted proteins | sample MGYA00242633_ERZ504888 | MGnify/ENA primary metagenome ERZ504888 (study PRJEB26092, sample SAMD00036372) | human gut metagenome | host: Homo sapiens | study: EMG produced TPA metagenomics assembly of... | reverse complement strand
CAATAAATTCACGGTTCAAACGAGCGATGTTGCTGATAGAAACCAACTTCGGACATTCTGCCTCACAAGCACGAGTGTTTGTACAGTTACCAAAGCCCAGTTCATCCATCTTGCTCAACATAGCTTTCGCACGGCGTGCAGCTTCCACTTTACCCTGAGGTAACAGTGCCAACTGGCTGACCTTTGCAGAAACAAACAACATGGCAGAACCATTCTTACATGCAGCAACACAAGCACCACAACCGATACATGCAGCAGCATCCATAGCCTCGTCAGCAATAGGTTTTGCAATAGGAATTGCGTTAGCGTCAGGAATACCACCGGTATTGATTGACACGTAACCACCGGCCTGCATAATTTTGTCGTATGCGCTACGGTCTACCATCAAGTCGCGGATTACCGGGAAACCGGCAGAACGCCAAGGCTCAACAGTAATGGTGTCACCGTCTTTGAAACGACGCATATAAATCTGGCAGGTAGTAGCACCTGTAGCAGGTCCGTGAGGATGTCCGTTGATATACATAGAGCACATACCGCAGATACCTTCGCGACAGTCGTGGTCGAATACGATAGGTTCTTTACCTTCATTGATAAGCTGCTCGTTCAAGATGTCCATCATTTCCAGGAATGAGGTATCACCCGGAATATCTTTCATTTGGAAGGTATCAAAATGTCCTTTGTCCTTAGGACCTTTCTGACGCCAAACTTTCAGTGTGAAACTTATATTTTTATCCATGATTTCTATACAATTAATAATTAAGACTTATAGTTACGAGTTTGAACCTTAACGAACTGATAGTTCAAATCTTCCTTGATCAATTCGGGTTCTTTTCCTTCACCGGTGTATTTCCAGCAAGCTACATACGAGAACTTGTCATCGTGACGAAGTGCTTCACCTTCCGGAGTCTGGTGTTCTTCACGGAAGTGACCACCACAAGATTCCTCACGGTTCAATGCATCGTAAGCCATCAGCTCACCGATTTCGATGAAATCAGCCAGGCGGATTGCCTTTTCAAGTTCTACATTCAATTCATTAGCTTCACCCGGAATGCGAAGGTCGCTCCAGAAGGTCTTTCTTACTTCTTTCAGTTTAGCCAGAGCAGTAGTCAAAGATTCCTTGGTACGTCCCATACCTACAAAGTCCCACATGATGTGACCCAGCTCCTTGTGAATAGAGTCTACAGAACGATGACCCTTGATATTCATCAGTCTCTGGATCTTATCGTTTACAGCCTTTTCGGCAGCTACGAATTCGGGAAGGTCTGTTGAGAAACGGGGAACCTGAATCTGGTCTGACAAATAGTTCTGGATAGTGTAAGGCAATACGAAGTAACCGTCAGCCAATCCCTGCATCAATGCAGATGCACCCAAACGGTTTGCACCGTGGTCAGAGAAGTTAGCTTCACCGATAGCATACAGACCCTTGATAGAGGTCATCAGTTCATAGTCAACCCAGATACCACCCATCGTATAATGGATAGCCGGGAAGATCATCATCGGAGTTTTATACGGATTTTCATCAGTGATTTCTTCGTACATATCGAACAAGTTACCGTAACGGGCACGAACTACATCTTCACCCAGACGATCGATAGCATACTTAAAGTCGAGGAATACAGCCAAACCTGTGTTGTTCACACCGAAACCTGCGTCGCAACGTTCTTTCGCAGCACGTGAAGCAACGTCACGAGGAACCAAGTTACCGAATGCCGGATAACGACGTTCCAGATAGAAGTCACGGTCTGCATCAGGTATATCAGTCGGTTTCTTAGTTCCTGCCTGCAATGCCTTGGCATCTTCCAGCTTTTTCGGAACCCAAATACGTCCGTCATTACGCAATGACTCAGACATCAAAGTCAGTTTAGACTGCTTGTCACCGTGTACAGGAATACAGGTCGGGTGGATCTGTGCAAAACAAGGATTAGCAAAATAAGCACCTTTGCGGTAAACCTGCATAGCAGCCGATCCATTTGACGCCATAGCGTTGGTAGACAAGAAATAAGTATTACCATAACCACCGGTACCGATTACTACTGCGTGAGCAGCGAAACGTTCAATCTTACCTGTAACCAAGTTACGGGCAATGATACCACGGGCGCGTTCCACACCTTCGTTATCCTTAATCAGCACAACGTCCAACATTTCATAACGAGTGTACAATTTCACGTTACCACGCTGAACTTCACGGCTCAATGCAGAATAAGCACCCAACAACAACTGCTGTCCGGTTTGGCCGCGGGCATAGAATGTACGTGATACCTGAGCACCACCGAATGAACGGTTGTCAAGCAAACCACCGTATTCGCGAGCGAAAGGAACACCTTGAGCTACGCACTGGTCGATAATAGCATTTGACACTTCGGCCAGACGGTAAACGTTGGCTTCGCGTGCACGGTAGTCACCACCTTTAATTGTATCATAGAAAAGACGGTAAACGGAGTCACCATCATTTTGATAATTCTTAGCAGCATTGATACCTCCCTGTGCAGCGATGGAGTGTGCACGACGGGGAGAGTCCTGGATACAGAAGTTTAATACCTTGAAACCCAGAGCACCCAGTGAAGCAGCAGCCGAAGCACCTGCCAAACCGGTACCTACCACAATAATGTCAAGACGACGTTTGTTGGCAGGGTTTACCAATTTTTGATGAGCTTTATAATTGGTCCATTTCTCGGCTAAAGCGCCTTCAGGAATTTTAGAATCTATAGTAGCCATATTCATTTACAATTTTATCATTTACAATTTACGATTAGCAAGCACCACAAGCGAGTGATTTTACGAAGTAGATAACGACTACTGCTGCAAAACCAAGAACTACCAAAGTAGAGTAGATGTTACCAATAGTCTTCCAACGCTCGAACCAGATTTTGTTGCTCCAGCCCAATGTCTGCAAAGCGCTCCAGAATCCGTGAGTCAGGTGGAACCATAAAGCTGCTAACCAAATGAGGTAAAGCACTGTAAATACAGGGCATCCGAATGTTTCACGGATGTAAGCGGCACCGTCTGTAGGGCCGAACGCACCTAAATCATGAACACCGATGATTTCGGCAAACTGCATTTTGTACCAGAAATTGGCAAAGTGAAGAGCCAATCCGGCAATGACGATAATACCCAGGACAAGCATGTTCTGAGATGCCCATTCCACAGTTTTAGGTTTAACGTTCACTGCATAGCGTTCGCTACCACGAGCTGCACGGTTCTGCATGGTCAACCAGAAAGCGTAGATGATGTGGATTACGAACAGAGCAGCCAGTCCGGCAGTTGCAACCAACGCGTACCAGTTAGCTCCCAAGAATTCACAAATCATGTTGTAAGCATCTTCCGAGAAGAGCGCAACAAGGTTCATCGCCATGTGAAACGTCAGAAACAGGACAAGGGCGATACCTGTGACACTCATCACCACTTTCCTTCCAATAGATGAATTACTTAACCACATAAATGATTGAATTTAAATTATTTAATTGTTAGAACTAAAAATTCTGTTAAAAGCTGTGTATTCACGATGCAAAAGTAAAGGAATTCTAGCGATAATACAAGGAATTATGGAAATTATTCTTTAATTCGGGAAGGGTAAATGCGAATTACATTATTTTTCTATCTTTGTACCGAACAAAAACCAAACAAAATGGATATACGAAGAATTATTTTCCTCTTGTTGACAGTAAGTTTTACATTCAGCCTCCCGGCCCAGAATATAGATATCAACACATTGAAAACCATCAATAAATGGAAGGTACACGGCCTCAGCAGAGGACTATCCGCCAGCGGAGTGATTCTGCCCGTAGGAGTGCCTGCCGCCATGGGACTCTATGCATTGATAAAGAAAGACCAGCCGATGCTGAAAGATGCCGTTTACATAGGAACCAGTGTGATTGAGGCGGTAGGTATCACATACGCTGCCAAACATATCATAGGACGTGACCGGCCTTTTGTAAAGTATCCGGATAAGATTCATGCATACGGAGCACCGGATGCAGACAGCCCGTCGTTTCCTTCAGGACACACAGCCGCCGCTTTTTCCCTGGCAACTTCGCTTTCTATCACTTATCCCAAATGGTATGTCATCGCTCCTTCTGCCGTATGGGCCTGTGGAGTGGGGTTTGCACGAATGAACCAAGGAGTGCATTATCCCAGTGATGTAGTGACAGGAGCAGCGATCGGAGTAGGATGCGCTTTTGCAAATATTTATGTAAACCGATGGCTGAATAAGGTGCTGTTCGGGAGACAGATAAAGTGATGGTTGGATGCAGGAGTGCAACTATGCGCCCCTGCAGTTTAATATAAAGTCTTGACTATCGTTTTTTTAGCAGCAATCCTTCAAAATCCGGTTGTTCCAGCAGCTCCAGTGCTTTCCTGATACTTTCATTGGCATCATTGATGACGTGATAATACTCATTCATATCCCATAAATCACGGGCTATCAATGCTTTCATCTGCAATTTCAGCAAAGGAAGGGCCTTCTGGTATTCTTCTTCATTATATTCCACTCCCATCTCCTTGCCGGTAGCAACTAGTTGTGCCAACATATCCGGAGTCACTTCAAAACGTTTGTAGAATTCATTGAAAGTCTTGTATTTGCCCAGCCATTCTTTACGATGGGCATCAATAAAATGAAAGTGAGCTTTCATCAACGCCCCTTTATCACGCAACTGACGATGATATTTAGTATAGAGAGTCGTATCAATCGGCACAAAATAATCGGGCATAATTCCCCCACCGCCATATACCGTACGAGCCAGCTTATGAGTTTTGAACTTCAGTGAATCCGGGAAGTGAATGCTGTCTTCACTCATCATCTCTCCTTTATTATAACGGTCTATCAGGTCCTCATTATACTTTTCAATGCTTTCGTAAGGTTTCTGGATACAACGTCCGGCAGGAGTATAATAACGGGCCACCGTCAAACGAATCATCGACCCGTCCGGCAAATCAATGGGACGCTGCACCAAGCCTTTACCAAAGCTGCGCCGGCCCACAACGACTCCTCTGTCCCAATCCTGAACAGCTCCGGTCACAATCTCACTGGCAGAAGCCGAGAATTCATCGACCAATACAATCAGACGACCATTCTGGAACTCGCCCGTACCTTTAGCAAAAAATTCACTACGGGGATTACGACGGCCTTCCGTATAGACTATCAGTTCCTTTTGCCCAGAAACTCGTTGGCAATATCGATGGCAGCGTTCAAATAACCTCCGCCATTGCCTTGCAAATCAAGAATCAAATCTTTCATCCCTTTTTTCTGCAATTCAGCTAACGCTTTCTTGAACTCTTCATGGGTAGTGGCGGCAAAACGGTTGATACGGATATAACCAATCTTATCTTTAATCATATAGGAAGCATCCAGGCTGTAAACAGGTATTTTATCCCTTTTCACCGTAAAAGGGAGCAGTTCCTTCACCCCTCGGCGAAGTATTTTCAAATTCACTTTTGAATCTTTAGGACCACGAAGACGACGCATGATATCTTCGGTGCTCATCTTTACACCGGCTATCAGCGTATCTTCCACCATGACGATACGATCGCCGGCCAGAATACCTGCTTTTTCGGAAGGACCGCCCGATACGGGCTGTATCACCAACAATGTATCTTCTGCCATATTGAACTGTATGCCGATACCTTCAAAGTTTCCCTGCAGCGGCTCGTTCATTTTCTTCACTTCCTCCGGGTCGGAATAAGTAGAATGAGGATCAAGCTGTTCCAGCATTTTTACGATGGCTTCCTCTACAAGTTTCCCCTCATTGACTTCGTCTACATAAAGGTTGGCAATGGCAAACTCCGCCAACTGTAATTTGCGTGCCGGAGAATTCAGAAACTTATTTTCCTGAGCCTGTACGGCTACAATAGAAAAAAAGCAGGCAATCAAGCCTGCAAAGTACATAGTATATTTCATGATCAGTCTATTTTCATTCCTTCAGGTAAGAATGGTGTTACGTCTTTACCAAACTGCAATAATTCTCTCACAATAGTAGAGCTGATAGAAGTAAGTTCCGGCTCCGTAAATAACAGAATAGTTTCTATACCGGCCAGTTTCCGGTTGATATCGGCTATGGTTTCCTCATATTCAAAATCGTGTACGGTGCGGATTCCACGAACAATGAACTGCGCTTCTTTAGCTCTGGCAAAGTCTATGGTCAAACAATCGTAAGCGTCGATCTTTACCCGGGGATCATCAGCAAAAAGTTTCTCAATCATCTCCACTCGTTTCTCTGTAGGAAACCAAGTCTTCTTATTCTCATTGATACCGATACCGATTACCACTTCATCCATAAAGGTCAATGCTCTTTTCACGACCGAATAATGGCCGATGGTAAAAGGGATCAAATGTCCCCGGAAATATGGCTCTTCTCATATTTGTTAGTGAATTCACGCAATGTCTTCTTCTATAACAAGGTTATCTATATAAAATTCTGACGTTCCATGGTGTTCTTACCCATATAAAACTCCAGCAATTCTTTCACCAGGTCAGTCTTGCGGAGGGAAACTTGCTCCAGACGCATGTCTTTGCCGATAAAGTGCTTGAATTCATCGGGTGAGATCTCTCCCAAACCTTTGAATCGGGTAATTTCGGGATTGGGGCTTAACCGTTCGATAGCGGCAATCCGTTCTTCTTCCGAATAACAATATACGGTTTCATAAACTCCTTTCTTGCGGTTGCGGACACGGAATAAAGGGGTTTGAAGGATATATACATGACCTTTCTTTATCAAGTCAGGGAAGAATTGCAGGAAGAAGTAATAAGCAATAAACGGATGTGCATACCGTCTACATCAGCATCTGTAGCTACAATTACCTTATTATATCGTAATCCTTCCATACCGTCCTCTATGTTCAGAGCAGCCTGAAGCAGGTTAAACTCTTCATTCTCATATACAATCTTCTTGGTCAGCCCCGTAAGAATTCAACGGCTTACCACGCAAACTGAATACTGCCTGAGTATTTACATCACGGCTCTTGGTGATAGAACCGCTTGCCGAGTCTCCCTCGGTAATGAAGATGCAGCTTTCCTCCTTCTTGTCCCCTTTTGACATCGTTCAGATGAAAGCGGCAGTCACGTAACTTCCGGTTATGAAGATTTGCCTTCTTGGCTCGCTCACGTGCCAGTTTCGTCACTCCGGCTATCGCTTTACGCTCTTTCTCCGACTCCTGAATCTTCTGCAACATCACATCGGCCACGTCCGTATGCTTGTGCAGATAGTTATCGACCTCAGTCTTTACAAAATCACCTACAAATTTATTGACGGTAGGACCACCGGGAGCCATATTGGTAGAGCCCAGCTTGATTTTAGTCTGACTTTCGAACAACGGTTCCTCCACATTGACGGCAATGGCAGCCACCAGTCCGTTACGGATATCGGAATAATCCATGTTCTTGTTGAAATATTCCTTGATGGTACGGGCAATATGCTCTTTGAAAGCACTTTGATGCGTACCTCCCTGAGTCGTATGCTGTCCGTTGACAAAAGAGTAATACTCTTCACCATACTGGCCGGTATGCGTAAAGGCTATCTCAATATCTTCTCCCTTCAAATGGATGATGGGATATAATCCCACAGCCGTCATGTTGTCGTTAAGCAAATCCACCAACCCGTTACGGGACAAGATACGCTGACCGTTATAGATAATGGCCAGTCCTGTATTCAGATAGGTATAATTGCGGAGCATGGTTTCCACAAACTCCGGACGGAAACTGTAATTCTCAAATAACAGGTTATCCGGTTCAAAGAAAATATAAGTACCGTTCTCCTCTGTTGTATTTTGTGTGGTATCCGTCAACAAGTCTCCCTTGGCAAAGGTAGCGATACGCACCTTTCCATCACGATAGCTGCGCACCTCGAAGCGCGAACTCAATGCGTTGACAGCTTTCACACCGACCCCATTCAGTCCGACACTCTTCTTAAACGCCTTACTGTCATATTTACCTCCCGTATTCAGCACACTTACAGCCTCAATAAGTTTTCCCTGCGGAATACCCCGACCATAGTCACGCACGCTGACACGGAGATTTTCTTCAATGATAATCTCAATCTTTTTACCCGCCTGCATTTTGAATTCATCGATACTGTTGTCGAGAACTTCTTTCAGAAGGACGTAGATACCGTCCTCGGCATGTGATCCGTCACCCAACTTTCCAATATACATACCGGGACGGGTACGCACATGCTCCATGTCACTGAGGTGGCGGATGTTATCGTCGGTATATTCTACAGCGGGATTGTTTATCAGTTCGTTGTTTTCTTCCATATTGACTTATCACATTTTTATATATCGTTGTTACAGAATACTCTTTTTATAAGCACGACGGCGTTTATGCTGCTCGGTCTTGAAATATTCCCACTGGGCCTGCACCTTTCCATTCAGTTCCAGTTCCGGATTACTTTCGGCATACTTGAATCCCAGTTGCTGATATACAGGAATCAAGTCCGAGAATAACAAAGCATTGACTCCTTTGTTCTGATACTCAGGTTTTACAGCAACCAGCAACAAGTCCAGCATAGGGGGATATTTATGCAAAAACAGCACTTTCAGCAAATGATACCAGCCCATAGGCAGCAAACGCCCCTTCGCTTTTCGTAACGCTTCGGACAAAGAAGGCATTGAAATACCCACCGCCACCAGTTTATCTTCAGCATCGGTCACCAAGGTCACCATACGCAAATCTACAATAGGCAAATACATCTTTATATACTGGTTAATCTGTCCTTGAGACAAAGCCGAGAAACCATAAAGCGGAGCATAAGCCTCATTCATCAATTCGAAGATAGCCTGGCCATATTCGGCCGCAATTTTCTTACCCGATGTATATTTCTTCACCTTCAAGTTAAACTTACGTTGAATCAAATCACTGATACGCTTATGCTTATCAGGAATTGCATCCGGAATATAAATTTTATATTCCACCCAATCGGCATCCTTTTCGAATCCCAACTTCTCCATATGCTGTGGATAATAAGGATAATTATAGATAGTCGCCATAGTGCTCAATTGGTCGAATCCTTCTATCAGCATACCCTCCGCATCAAAGTCGGTAAAGCCCAAAGGTCCCTGAATGGTATCCATTCCCTTCGATTTACCCCATTGGGCTACTGCATCCAACAAGGCGCGTGATATTTCGATATCATCCAGGAAATCAATCCATCCGAAACGGACTTCTTTTTTATTCCAAGTTTCGTTTGCGCGTTTATTTATAATCCCTGCAATACGTCCTACCACCTTGTTATCCTTATATGCCAGAAAATACTCCGCCTCACAAAACTCGAAAGCGGCATTCTTCTTCGGACTGAACGTATTCAGCATATCATCGTACAAGTCGGGTACGGAATAAGGATTCTCTTTGTATAACTCGTAGTTGAACCGTATAAATGTCTTAAGTTCTTTCTTTGAACTGACTTTTTTAATGGTAATACCCATGCTGTATTTTTATAAAAATTCAGGGTGTAAAGATAGAAGTTTTTTTGCAGATAACTTATTCTTTTTATGGCTTTTTTACTGTTGGGCAATAAGATAGGCGGTATAAACGACATAACAGCCAACCATCAATGCGCCTTCAAGACGGGTTATGGTACGTTTACGGAAAAACCAGCCTACCAGCCACAACAACAGGGAGGAAGCAATCAGCACACTTAAATCGAGATTATTTATATTCCCCATCGGAAGCGGTGATACCGTAGCGCTGCACCCCAGTACAAAGAATATATTGAACAGATTGCTACCGATGACATTGCCGATAGCAATTCCCGGATTCTTCTTTAAAGCTGCCGTAACAGATGTAGCAAGCTCCGGCAAGGAAGTACCTCCGGCTACCAATGTCAGTCCGATTACCGATTCACTGACACCCCATGAACGGGCAAGCCCGCTTGCCCCGTCGACAAAAAGCTGTCCGCCAAATATGAGCCCGGCCAGTCCTCCTGCAATATACAACACCGATTTCCATACAGGCATTTCCTTAATCTTCTGCTCTTCTCCTGCCTCATCTGCCCCATTACGAGCGATAGCAAATGTATAACGCATAAATATAAGGAAGAAAGCCAACAGAACAAACCCATCGGAACGGCTGATAACATTGACCGCTTCCCTGTCCAGCATCATGTCATTGGCACAGACAAACAGTACCAATGAAGAAAGAATGACTAACGGAATCTCTTTACTCATCGTCCCCTCACCTACTTTTATGGGGAGTACCAACGCAGTACAGCCTATAATCATCAAAGCATTGAATATATTACTACCCACCACATTACCAATAGCCATTTCAGCACTGCCATTCAATGCAGAAAGCACACTGATAACCAATTCGGGAGCCGAAGTGCCAAAAGCTACAATGGTAAGCCCGATTACCAAATCAGAAATACGGAAACGTTTGGCAACCGCTGCAGAACCATCTGTCAAGCCATTTGCACCAGCCAAAATAAGAGCCAGACCACCAATCAAAAGGAGTGTATTCAACATAACAAAGAGTACATTTACAGTTTTACACCGCAAATGTACTCTTTTTCCCTAAAATAACTATCCCTATTTGGTGCGTTTTACAGTATAGATTACTTTTCCTTTCTTATCAATCATATGCATATCCAGTTCTTTCTTGTCTGCCGTGAAGATAGAAAAGCCCGGTTCGGGACTGCAGAACTGAGTGCCTTCCACTGGTTTTACCTTACGGCTCAACGAACCTGCCGAATTTACCACATAGTCGATATCACTGCCCGGCACACGAAGATGCTGGAAGTTATGAATGTGTCCGCATGCATAGATATCCACCTTATGTTTACGGAGAATAGGATCCAGACGTTTCTGCATATCGCTGCGTTCACTGTCGTCTTTCGACGTTTCAGCATAAATGGGATGATGCCCTATTACGACAACCCAATCTTCTTTGGCAGCAGTAAGCACAGAGTCTATCCATGCCAGTTGCTTGTCCATGTCCTGTTTGCAGGCATCCGGATAAGTTTCGCTCTCGTTACGGTATTTGTCAATCAGAGGAGCGGTATCTATCATCACAAAACGGATGGCAGTTCCTTTCTTCTCAAAAACTTTGGTATAATAACGACCAGGCATCGACCAGCGACGACTCACATTGGTATAATCCAACACAGCCTGCGTATTACCCCGGTATTCATGATTTCCCAAGATCGGGAACCAGTCTATCATCAGTTCGGGATGGCTGTAAATCAACTCGTAGTTGGTCATCCAAAGCGGATCGTTAACGCTGCGTACACCTTCAAAGTGGTGCACGTCTCCGGCTGCAAACACACACTCGGGACCAATAACATCCGCCATTTCTCCCATCAGCTCGGCTATGGGCTTCTGGTCATAATAACCGTTACGTCCCAAATCGTTAGCCATATAAAAATTCAGTTGTTTCTCCAGTCCTTTCCAATCTTGTGGAGTCTGGGCACACACATTCAGGCAGATAGCCGCACCAATGACGACAATCCATACCCATGTCAATACTTCTTTCATTTTTCTAATCATCATCAACGTTTTCATATACTTAATTTTTAGAAATTTATTTTTAAACCTGCATTCATTCTCACGCCATAATATTCTGCCTGCATAGTACGGTCCTTCGTACCCTGGTAGTAACGGAGCGGCTGGTTCAGCAGATTGTTCGCCTCAGCATAAAAGGTCATCTTCACTTTCTTGCCAAAGGTATAACTGGCGTTCACATCCATATAGTTCACGGCATCATAATATCTGTCATAAAATATACTTGGGCCCATTTCATCGATAAAACTGGAGGCATAGTTATAGCTCAGGCGCACATTCAAGCCTCCTTTTTCAAAGTAAAGAGAGGCATTCGCCGTATGCTCGGGAGACCCCGGCAAACTCAACCCGCTCTCATTCTCACGTCCTTCGAAGTTAAAGTCCTCCACGCGTGAGTGAGTATAAGTATAGGTTCCATAGAAACCCACATACTTCAAGGCCGGAGCAATGAAGCCGAAATCACGCTGATAAGAAAATTCCAATCCCCACAGATTAGCATTTCCTGCATTCTTGGGCTGAGTGAAACGGGTATATTCTGTTCCTTGGTATTCATAGTTGGTCAGTACCTGATCTACGATGAAATCGTCTATTTTCTTATAGAAAAAGCCTGCGCTCACCAAACCTACACTCTTGAAATAATAATCGGCACTCAAATCGAAGTTGTAAGAAATAGTAGGTTTCAGGTCAGAGTTACCAATCTTTATTTCATTATCGCCACGGTTGATATTCACGCTAGGAACCAAAGCTGAATATTTGGGTCGGCTCAAGGTCTGCGTGTAAGAACCGCGTATCTTGAAATCATCATTTACATCCCATTTCACCAAAATAGAAGGAAGGAAATTCACATAACTGTTGACGACGCGGCCGGTCTTGGTGGTCTTATCTGTTTCATCATCATAGTTACGACCGGTATAACGAAGAGAAGTGTGCTCTATGCGGAGCCCTGCCATCAAGTTTATATCAGAGGTAAATTTATGGTCAAATCGTACATACCCGGAACTTACAGTTTCACGAGCCTCAAAGTTCTCAGCCAATTCGGCTTGTACCTGTTCTTTATCGAATTGGGAAGCATCATTTAAGTTCAATCCACCCACATATTCTTTACTGGCAAATGTTCCTACCTGATATTTGTCGCTCGGCATAAATTTATCCGTACTCTGGTCTACCGTATTTTTCAGGCTGTTGGTCATGAAGGCATCCTCGTCTTTCGGAGTATATTCGTAGAAGTCTATTTCTTTTTCTTTCGTTTTACGTACTACTTTTCGCACCGAACTTCAGTTTTGGCTTCCATTATTCAAACTGGTTTTGAAATTGGCCGAAAATTTCATATCCTCTTCTTTGATGTCTTCCTGTTGTTCTGTCAGTTCTTTCAAGCTGAACTTATCACTCAGTGTCAGGGTAGAACCTGCTGTGGGTGTTGCCAACGGCTGGCGTTCATCACTCAAGTCCATATCAAATTCCTGCTTTTTCAGTTGGAAGTCAAGATAACGCTCATTAGGGCGTTCTTCTGTAGCTTTTGCATAACTGGCATTCCAATCTATGCCGATTGCTCCCCATAAGTGTTCTCCGCCCAAAGCGAAATCCATGGTACGCTGACGCTCCAGACGGGCATTGCGATTATCGGGAGTACCAGCTTTGGTTTGGATGCGGACTGTGCCTTTTCCGTTCTCATCCAAATCCTTGATATTGGTACGGTAACGGTTTTCCCAGTCATTGCGGTTGTTAAAAATACCCTTGAAAGTCAATTTATGGTTTTCATTGAGTTCGAAGTCAAAAGCCGCCGAATAACTTTGACGTTCACGGGTGACAAAGTACTGACGCATCTGATAATCGCTGACATATACTTTGCCATCCTCATTTTGTTCCCACATGAATTCAGTATCATAAGAACCGGAAGGAGCATTCTGATAAGAAGCGGAGAGCAACATGCCCAGTCTGTCATTGAAGAAACGGTCTCCGTAAGTGAAGCCTAAATTCAACTGGGCTTTCTCGCTGATCCAATTGTAACCACTTCCCGCTGTGGCATTGATAGTACGTTTATAAGGAGAATTTTTAGTTACCAGATTGATGGAACCACCGATAGCATCGCCGTCCATATCGGGTGTAACGACTTTGCTTACTTCGATGGTCTGAATCATATCGGCAGGAATCAAGTCCAACTGCACGTTACGAGTATCCCCCTCAGCAGATGGGACACGATTACCATTAATGGTGACGGAGCTTAAATCGGCACTAGTGCCGCGGACTTGTCCGAAACGGGCCTCGCCTTGATCGTATTGCACATTGATGCCACTGATACGTTTCAATGCATCACCTATGTTTGAGTCGGGAAATTTCCCTACTTGGTCAGCAGATACGATATTGGTGATACCCAGATTATTTTTTTGTGTATTGATTGCTTTCTTCTGCCCTTGAAAAGCTCCCTTCACCTGCACTTCCTGCAGTTCCACCCCTTCATTCATCACTATATCTTTCTCTAAAGTCTTGCCTTCGGGAACGGTAACTTTCATTTCAATAGGGCTATAACCTACATAGGTCACTTTGACGGTGTAAGTGCCGGGCTTCAGATTGGGTAATGTGTAGAAACCGTTCACATCACTGATCACTCCGGTTTTCAGATTCTCAATAAAGATGGAAGCACCCGGTAGAATTTGTTTTCCATTGTCTATCACACGTCCGCGAATAGTGCCTTGCCGGACAATGTTTTCATTTTCCTCGGCAAATGCATTTCCACAAACACCTGCCATCAGTAGCATAAGAGACACAGCTCTAACAACCTTTTTCATATACTTTTTTATGCGTTATAAATCTGTCGCAAAAGTAGATGGGTTAAGTTTCGTGAGAGTTACACTCTATTAAAGGTTTCATGACAAACGGATTTCATTCCTGTTACAGGACAGTTCCACACATGTCACCCTCCCCTTTTCCTTCCGGCCATATTACCTAACAATATAAATTAGAGATTTAAGCGCTCTTTCAGCAAACGGTAGCCACTATTACTGACTTTCAGCTTTCGACCGTTTTTTAAGATCAGTTGATAAGACTCCTTGCCGAACAATTCCAGACGGGATATCTGCTTAACCTGAACGATGGCCGAACGATGGATACGGACAAAGTCTGATCCAGGCAGATGAGTTTCAAAATATTTCATCGTCTGTTCTTTAATATACTCCCCTTCAGGAGTAATCAATGTCACATAGTCGCCACAAGACTGAATATAAAGCAAGTCCGCCAATTCTATCAAATGAATTTTAGTCCCATCTTTCACTGTGATCCGATCCAGGCAGTCTTCCGCATCCGCACCGGCTTCTTCCTCTTTCTTCCGGCTGGCCTCCGCTTTCCTGCGGTCTTCCATCCAGGTTTCCTGCATGGTTACCAATTGATTTTCCATCTCCTCACGCTCGCCCGCAGCAGATTGCAAACGATACCATAACAGGATGATGCTCCACAGTAAGGCCACATAACAGAGGCGGAAAGGAAGTGTGAGTATAAAAGGAGTGTAGACTGCATGATTAATAAACTCCAAGATCCACCGGATAAAGAAACTGCCCACCAAAGTACAAGATATGCCTAATATAGTGATAAAAAGCGTAGTAATGGAAATATGGACAAAGCCGAGAACATACCATGCCCAATAAGCCGATAGGGCAAACAGCAGAGTTGCAGCCATTCCGTCCAACAAGGAAACCCATATACCATCGTCTGTGTACCCCCACAGGAAAAGGCCTTGTACGCCGGCAACCAGCAGCAAGCCCAAAGCAACTATCCACCTTTGCGGCGACGCCTGTATAGGATGTGTATCCATATTCCGCCCGTCTTAATTTTTAACGACCAAGCCACTCCACGAAAGAGTCCCCCTTATCACCAGCACCTTTTGAGGATTTTCCTCTCTCTCCCAACGTTTATCCTCATAACCGCCCATGAATGTGCTGCAAAGACATTTTATGGTCCAGTCCGCAGGCACATAGAGTTCAATGCCCCCAAATTTACAATCTACATCCAACGGTGTCTCTCCTACGGGAATGTCCGTACGTCGCATGTCAATGATGCTGCCGCCAAAGCGGGTCTGAATACTTCCCCCCTTCAACATTTCATCCAATATGACCTGACGGACTCCGCTGAAAGCATTCTCCGAATGCAAAAAGCCATCTGCCGAGGTATAATTCATCGTTTTAAATTCTTCCGGAGTTCGACCGTACCCATGGTTTCTAGATTTCCCACCATGACTAAAAACAGTGACAATTCCTATCAGAATCAGAATAGCAGGCAGCATAAATGCCTGCATATCCGTACCACACAAAGCGCTGAGCTGATCATTCAAGTAGTAGGCACTGATACCCAGTAATATCAGTCCGAACACTAAATGACGACGTACCAATGAATAAACGCCGACTACTGCCACAACTGCCTGCCAGGATACCAGCAGGTCATAAACGGGAACTGTGATCCATTGCATATTACGTGCCAAAAGGAGTCCTCCGCAGGCGATAAAGAGAAATGCTATCAAGTACTTTACAGACGCATGTCCTCTGTTGAACTGAATTTTTTGTTTGTTTTCATGATAGATTTCTCCTTTAAATAATAGTAATAAGATTATTTTCCCATAAACCGATAGTGGATCGCATCTCTAGGACAAGCTTTGATGCAGGCACCACATCGTATGCATTCTGGATGATCTGGATTCTTGCACACATCCACATCCATTTTGCATGCTTTTGCACATTGGCCACATCCGACACATTTGTTGTGCTCAACCTTAATGTTAAGAAGGCTGACCTTATTAAATAATGAGTAGATCGCCCCGAGAGGACAGATCCATTTACAGAAGGGTCTGTAAAACAGAATACTTAGCACAATAACGGTAATTAAAATAAGCATTTAAAAGAAAAGAGTTTTCCAAGTGCGGACCGTATGGCTGCATTTCCCAGGGAAAGCGGGATAGGCTCCCTCCAGAACTCCTGCGGACAAATATATTTACAGAAGAAGGGGTCCCCCATTCCGATAGACGTTCGTTACAACATCGGCAGAGTAT